>OGIV01000003.1_pt1 | contig 229679 bp, 222 predicted proteins | sample 1571861 | NCBI WGS metagenome assembly OGIV01 (sample SAMEA2582099, study PRJEB24529) | metagenome | biome: Human gut stool | place: China | collected 2011 | reverse complement strand
GGTACCATCATCATCGGTGGAATTAGTGCATTAACTGGAATAATTTCTATAATTTTATCGCTAATGTAGAAAAGCCCGGCACAACGCCGAGCTTAATTTTTGCACATTAATCGAACATATGTTTATTAGCAAAGGAAGGATATTATGTATGTTGTCAAGCGAGGAAAAAAATATAGATTTACAGAAACTTACCGCGACCCATTAACCAATAAGCGTCGACTAGTTTCAGTCTCATTAGACAGAAACACTCTCCAATCCAAAAATAGAGCTCGAATGATATTACAGGCCAAGATTACCAAGATAATGAGCCAGGTTAATCATATTGAAACGATTCATGGGATTACCTTGCAAAAACTAGTTGATGACTATTTAACCAATTACAAGCCCCGTGTCCGCCGTTCCACCTACGCAAATGCCGAGATGATGTGCAGATCGCTAGTCAAATCATTAGATAAGGACGCGCTGATTGAAAAAATCACCCCGCTAATCTTAACGCGGACCATTGAAGACATGATCTATGGACCACGACACATCTCAAATGCTTATGCTTCTAAATTTAGAATCTTTTTGCATCAGCTATTTGCTTTTGCGGTCAAGGAATCATATCTAAGCGACAATCCTGCAGAAAAACTGGAAATCGCCTATCGTCCGAGTGAAGGTGGCAGCTCAACTCGCAACAAGTTTTTGGAAACTGACGAACTTAACAAGCTACTTGAATATGCGTATGACCACAATCATAACTATGCCACGCTTTGCGAATGGCTATATCAGACCGGAATGCGCTGTGGCGAAGCTCTAGCGCTCGATGTTAAGGATATTGAGAACACGAGTGATGGCTGGGTAGCACATGTCAACGGGACAATGGAATACACCAAACTTAAAATGAACGAATGGCATAAAACCGATCAAACAAAAACGCCCGCCGGAATGCGCGATGTTGCACTCTCCAGGCGGGCAGTCGAAATATATCGTGATCGGTACGCCTATGCTGATGGGCATGGCTATTTGTTCACTACTAAGCATCATACACCAATTCAAATATCAGCGTTCAATACTTTCTTGCGTAATACAGCTAAAAAGCTAAAAATTGACAAACTGGTCAGCTCTCACATCTTTCGCCACACGCACATCTCTAAGCTGGCTGAGCTAGGCGTACCGATGTATGTCATCCAGCAACGGGTTGGTCACTCTAACAGCCGAGTTACTCAAGAAATCTACACTCATGTTACTCACGAAGCACTTGTGAAAAATCGTGATCAATTGGAAAATTTATAGCAAAGTGTCTGCCAGTTGTCTGCCACAAGCAAATAATTGGCAAAAATTCACAAACTCAATTGACATTTTAAAAATTAGGCAAAAAGAAAAACCCTTGCACAGCAAGGGTTTTGGTCGACACTCGACTACTTAACGTCGCGACGGCGTTCAGGAATACGAGCGGACTTACCAGTACGTTCACGCAGGTAGTACAGCTTAGCACGACGAACGCGACCGTAACGAACAACTTCGATCTTAGCAACACGTGGGGAGTGAACTGGGAAAGTACGTTCAACACCGACACCGTTACTAATCTTACGAACAGTGTAAGTAGCAGAAATGCCTGCACCGTGACGCTTGATAACGACACCTTGGAAGATCTGGATACGTTCACGAGTACCTTCAACGATCTTGGCGTGGACGCGAATCGTGTCACCAGCGCGGAATTCTGGAATGTCATCGCGCAGTTGGCTGGCGGTGATCTTTTCAATCAATTGGTTTTGACGCATAATATTTTTTCCTTTCGTCGATATTCTTGCCCGATTTCAGCAGCGGAATACCGTTGTTATGGCCATAAAAAGCCAAGACATAATATAACATATTCCCCTGGCGACTGCAAGGGTAAATTACTTGACAACCTTTTTGAGCTGCTGATTCAGGTTTGAATGCTTGATTCCATAAGCAAAGTAGATTATCAAACCAATAACGAACCAGCCGATCATCAGCAGTTTGGCATCAATATTCAAACCAGCAAAAATAACGATTGAATAGACAACCGAGATGGCTGGCAAAACCGGATAGCCCGGCATCTTAAACTTGGCTTCCGGCAGGTCGACGCCTTCCCGTTTCCTTAACGCGTAGATCCCCAACGAGACAAAGATAAAGGCAATCAAGGTCCCGGCCGAAACCAGCGTCGCTAAAAACGTAAATGGGAATACAGAACCAAGAATCATCGCCAGCACCGTGATCAGCCATAATGCGTGATCAGGAACGTGCTTATCATCAATATGACCCAGCCGGCTTGGCAGCAGACCATCCCGCCCAAACGCATAGATCAGACGCGATGAGGCCAGCAGAATTGCGATCAAGGCTGAAAAGATCCCAATCAAGGCTACTACCGAAAGCAGATTGGCCGTTAAATAATGACCTGAATGCCGCAGCGCCCAGGCAGCCGGTTCGGCGTTATTAGCATAGCGGCTGTATTTAAACATCCCTACCAAAACCAGTGAGACAGCGATGAAAAAGCCGGTCCCCAACAGCAGCGTACCAATCAATCCTTTGGGCATCGTGTGCTGAGGATCCTTGGTTTCAGCAGTATTGGCCGCAATTGCATCAAAGCCCACATAGGCAATAAAAATCTGCGAAGAGCCGGCCAAGATCCCCTGCCAGCCCCCAAAAGTCGTTCCTGGTCGGTGCGCGGGAATAAATGGCACATAGTTTTGCGGATGAATGGCAGTCGCGCCAATCACGACAAACATGATAATCACGATCAGCTTAACGGCCACGATCGTATTCTCGACGCGGCTGACCTGATGAATGCCACGTGCGATCAAGCAGCCGACGATCAATATCGCAATTGCCGCCAAAATATCGACATACGAGCCCTTAGCCGGATTAAAGCCACCAGTCAGAGCAACTGGCAATTTTACGCCGAAACTGCCCAAAAAGCCCTGCATATACGCCGACCAGCCCGAGGCAACGAACGCTACGGAGATAAAATATTCCGCCAGCAGTGCCCAGCCCGCGATCCAGCCAAAAAACTCGCCAAACAAGACGTTCATCCAAGAAAACGCCGAACCGGCAAACGGCAGCACTGAGGCTGTTTCCGCGTAGGCCAAGGCAGAAAGTCCCGCTCCGATTGCCGCCACGATAAACGCTAATGGCACGGCTGGTCCGGTATGCTCAGCAGCTACGATTCCTGGCAAGGTAAAGATCGCCGTGCCTACGACCATCCCCGTCCCCAGACCGATCAGATCCAAAGTCGTCAATGAAGGTTCCAGCGATGCATCCTTGAGCTGATAGACGGTTGGATCTTCTTTGGCCAGCAGTCGTTTTAAAAACTTATTCTTAATCATGCGCGTCGCCTACTGCATCGTTGGGTCTTCACCCAATTTAATGTCTTGAAGCATGATCTGCTGCTCGCGGGACAGTTTGGCCTGTTCAATCAGATCTGGGCGGCGTTCCCAGGTGCGCTTTAACGATTGATACATTCGCCACTGCCGAATTTTTTCATGATTGCCGCTGGTCAGCACTTCTGGCACCTTCATCCCGCGAAACTCAGCTGGCCGCGTGTATTGAGGATATTCCAGCAGACCATTGCTGAACGAGTCGCCCATTGAAGAAGACATATTGCCCAAAACGCCCGGCACGAATCGAACCGTGGCATCAATCATAACCATAGCCGCCAATTCGCCGCCTGTCAGCACGTAGTCACCTAATGAGGCTTCATCGGTTACCAGCTGGCGAATGCGTTCATCATAGCCCTCATAGTGACCACAGATAAACGTCAAATGTTCTTCTTGGGCCAATTCCTGAGCATAGTCCTGATCAAACTTGCGCCCCGCCGGATCCATCAAGATGACACGGCCTTTCGGATAGTTTTCCTTTTGTGCTTCTTCGTCAATGGCCGCCATCGCATCAAAAATCGGCTGAGCCTGTAGCAGCATGCCGGCACCACCACCAAACGGCGCGTCATCGACATGATTGTGCTTGTCAGTCGTAAAATGACGAAAATCAGTTACATGAATATCCAAAAAGCCATCGTCTTGGGCCCGCCCCACGATCGACTGACCCAGCGTTGGCTTAAACATGTCCGGAAACAGACTTAAAACATCGATTCGCATTATTCCAGTCCTTCCATTAATTCAACGTCAACTTCGCCCTTGTCCAGATCAACGTTTTTGACCACATCATCAATTACCGGCAATAAAAGATCGCTTTGGCCGATTCGTTTGACGACCCAGACATCATTGGCACCTGGCGAAAGAATCTCTTTGATCACGCCTAATTCGCGTCCTTCCAGCGTCTTAACCGTCAAGCCAATGATCTGATGGTAGTAGTACTGACCTTCTTCTAAAGGCTGCTGCTCGTCTTCAGTCACCATCAGCTCGTGGTCACGGAAACTCTGCACGTCATTGATGTTGTCGTAGCCTTTAAACTTAACTAGCCACATTCCCTTATGCTGACGCGCGCCGGCAACTTCCAGGCGTAATGGCTCACCGGCAGACTGCTTTAGGTAAAGGATGGCGCCATTTTGGAAACGCTCTTGAGGAAAATCAGTCGTGGCAATCACGCGAACCTCGCCGCGAATACCATGCGTATTGACGATTTTACCAACATTATAATATTGCATTTAAAAAATCCTCCGAATAATAGAAAAACTCCCACAGGGTTGGTGTGGGAGTTTTTATTTAATGTCGATGGTCATTAATCACCAACCGGACTTTCTTAGAGTTGGGCCGCTTAGAACGCATGCCTTCGACTACGGTACGCAGCGCGGAAGCAACGTGTCCCTGCCGACCAATCACGCGACCGACGTCAGCCGGATGAACGTCGAGGACGTACCGGTGATACCGATCAGTCTCTGATTCGGTGATGCGAACTGCATCCGGATGCTTGACCAACGGCGTGACCAGGGTACGAATCAGTGTCTCTAGATTTGTCTCAGTCATGACTATTTACCACTACTTCTTGGAAGCGTACTTGGCTTCGTGGAGCTTCTTCATGATACCTGCTTTTTGGAACATGTTGCGAACAGTATCTGAAGGTTGGGCACCCTTTTGCAGCCAGTCCATAACGGCGTCTTCGTCGAACTTAACTTCCTTTGGAGTGGTCAGTGGGTTGTAAGTACCCAGCGTCGTGATGAAGCGGCCATCACGTGGTGAACGTGAGTCGGCAACCACGATACGGTAGAATGGGCGCTTCTTAGAACCCATACGCTTTAAACGGATCTTTACTGACATTGATTCACACCTCCTTGATTTTTTCTAACAGCTAATAATATACCAGTCATTCAAGTGAATGTAAAGTATTTTTTCTTGACAGGCTAAACTTTTTTCAAAAAAATCCTTTTTAAGCATATCTTCGTCTTCTTTTCCTTGAATCCATAAGTCCTCAGCCAATCAAAACCGTTGAACTCACGGCATTTCACGCCAAGCAATTCAAGTTTTATCTAGGTAGCACGATCCGATTTTTATTTACTATCAATCAAAAAATCCCCGCCTGATTGATCGGCAGGGATCGCTTAATGATTAGTCGCGCCGCAGCTGCATGTGTTTGGCACTGATGCGTGAGACCAGCATCATCAAAAGCGTCCAAACGATTGCTGAGACAACCAGCGTAACGATGATTGCCGTTTTAGCTGCCTGACCGCTCAAATCAATTGACCAGTTTGATCCAATAAACTGGAAGACACCCAGTTTGATCAGTAGCAGCGTCAGGTAATAGATGCAGAATGCTGCCAGAATCGGGCCGCCAATCGCAACGATTACTTTCCACTTACGATTCAATAGACTAAAGAAGTAGCCGATTGCCATTGCCGTCATGGTTGTTTCAAACAGCAGCAGCAACTCAAACAAGATTCCCTGCCAAGTCGACACGCTGCTGTTAACGATAAACGCCTCTGCCGGATGACCATCTGCCAAGACTTCAAACAGCACGATCAGAACTTCTTGAACCAGCGTAATGATAACCGCGCTGAGCATCTGAGAACGCCACATGGTCTTACGTGAGATGCCGTTTTGAATCGTCCATTTAAAAGTGCTGTATGGCATAATCAAAAAATAGAAGAATGGCACCAAACTAAGGATAAAGCTCCAAGAACTGAAGATGCCGCGCAGATCACTGCCAAAGCTGCTCCAGTCAATGTGTCCTAAAATCAGGTTCAAGATGGCAAAGAATGCCTGAATTGCCGCCAGCCAGATTGCAGCGATGACAAAGCCCTTGCCGCAGCGGTACAGATCAGTCTGCACCACGATTTTTTGTTTTGATGAAATCATAGTTCTCCCCCTATTTGTTCGTCAGATAGATAAATGCCTGCTGCAGATCCGGATGCTTGATTTGAATCTGATCCGGAATCTCCTTTTCTTCACTCAGCGCCCCACGTACGAACGCAGTCTTGATGCCGGCCAGGCTGCGCGTTCCCAATACGTTTTGATCCTTAACATACTCTTCAACCAGCATTGCCGGACCGCCGATTACAAACATCTCGCCTAACAGATCCTCAACGTCAGCATCAACGGCAATCTTTTCATTATCCAAAATAAAGACATGTTCAACCAGCTGCTGAATCTCTTCAATCAGGTGTGTTGACAGCACATAGGTCTTGACGTTTTCTTCATAGGCCTTGAGCAGTTCTTGATAAAAAACATCGCGGTGATTGGCATCCAGCCCCAAGATCGGTTCATCCAGGAAAATATAATTAGCGTTGACCGATAATGCCACGATGAGCTTGGCCGCTGTCTGCAGACCTGTCGAAAGATTGCTCAACTTTACGTTCTCGTCTTGAATATCAAACTCCTTTAGCAGCCGCCGTGCCCGATTAAAGTTAAAGCTGCCATAAGAAAGGTCCGCCATTTCCCACATCTGCTTTAAAGTCACATGCTTAGGATAGAGACTGACCTCGCTCATCAGATAAAACTGCGTTAAGGCCGCGTCATTGTCATTGATATCATCATTGCCCAGCTTAATCGTGCCGTTAGTTGGCAGAATTCGATTAACGATCAGATTCAATAGCGTTGACTTGCCAGCTCCATTGCGTCCCAACAGCCCGTAAATCTTGCCCGGCTGAATCGTCAGACTGATGTCGTCTAAAATCGTATGCCGGCCATATTTTTTAGTAATTTGACTAACCTTTAATGTTTCCATCCTGATACCCCCGTTTGATCAATTCGATTAGATGCTCTTCAGTAATTCCCAGCTTGCCGGCTTCTTCCAGCAGGCTTTTAATATAGTTTTCATAAAATGCGTCCTTACGCGTTTCGACTATCTTGGCTTGGGCCCCCGCTGCTACAAACATTCCCAAGCCGCGATGCTTTTCCAACAGTCCCCGATCAACCAGCTGCCGCATTCCTTTGAGCACGGTCGCCGGATTGATGTGCAGTTCTTGAGAAAGCTGCGTGGTTGAAGGCGCCTGTTCACCTTCCTTCAACAGACCAGTAAAGATCATGTCTTCCAGCTGATCGGCAATCTGTTGATAGATTGGTTCCGTTTGGTCAAATTCAAATTGCATGACCAACCCTCCCTATTTATCCTCTTAGTTAATTACATAAGTAACTAACTAAATAATACCAAAGCTTTTGTTTTTTGCAAGCTCTAAAAATAAAATAATTGCATCGAGCCGCCCAAAGCCTTGGTACACAAGGAGTTTTCAAAGACCAACTTTTTCGTAAAACGGTTTGGTCATCTTTTTTGCCGGTTTATGAGTATCAAATGTCTCATTAACCAAAATAAAAACCCCGCCTCATTATCGAGACAGGGGATTGACTGAACAGAAAACTGTTCAGGATTGAATTATATCGCCAACCAAGTTTTTGATCGGTTGATTTTAGCGGCGCTTGTGCTTGTTGCGCAGTTTCCGCAGTTTTTGCTGCTGACGCTTCTTAGCCTGCCGCGCCATGCGATTCATCGCCATTTGACCCATTTTGCCGCCCATGCCAGGCATCTGACCGCCCATCATGTTCTGCAGACCGCCAAAATTGCCATTGGTAACCTGCTTCATCATTTTGCGCATCTGATTGAACTGCTTGATCATTCGGTTGACCTCAACGATTGGCCGCCCAGAACCTGCTGCCAGCCGACGACGACGACTCGGGTTCATCAGATCAGGATTTTCCCGTTCTTCAGGCGTCATTGACAAGATAATGGCCTTGATGTGCGCAAACTGTTTAGGATCAATATTGATGTTCTTTAAAGCGGGATTATTGGCCATCCCAGGCATCATCTTTAAGATATTCTCCAGTGGGCCCATTTTGGTAACCTGGTCCATCTGCTCCAAAAAGTCATTATAGTCAAACTCATTGGCCCGCATCTTGTCCATGGTTTCCTGGGCTTTTTCTTCATCGAAATTCTTCTGGGCCTTTTCAATCAGGGTCATCATGTCCCCCATGCCCAGAATTCGTGAAGCCATACGATCGGGATGGAAGACGTCGAGATCCTCCATCTTTTCACCTTCACCGACAAACTTGATTGGCTTGCCAGTAACGGCTCGAATCGACATGGCCGCCCCACCACGAGTATCGCCATCCAGCTTGGTCAAGACAACCCCAGTGATGTCCAGCTTGTCGTTAAAGCCTTGCGCCGTTTTAACCGCGTTTTGACCAGTCATGGCATCAACGACCAGCAGAATTTCATTTGGCTGTGTCAGGTTCTTGATGTTGACCAGCTCATCCATCAACTGCTCGTCAATCTGCAGCCGTCCAGCCGTATCGATGATTACATAGTCGTTATGATTCTGCTTGGCCTGTTCCATCCCGTCTCTAACGATATCAACGGGATCTTTTTCGGTTCCTTCTTCAAATACCGGCACGCCAATCTGGTCAGCAACCTGCTGCAGCTGCGTAATTGCGGCTGGTCGGTAAACGTCGGCCGCGATAAACATTGGCCGGGCGTTTTCTTCGTTTTTCAGACGCAATGCAAGCTTACCGGCCGTCGTCGTTTTACCGGCACCCTGCAGCCCGACCATCATAATTACGGTTGGAATGTGCGGTGCCTTGTTCAGCGGTACGGCTTCCTCACCCATCAGCTTGGTTAATTCTTCATTAACGATTTTAACGATCTGCTGTGCTGGATTTAAGCCCTTTAGAACCTCAGCCCCAGCTGCCTTTTCGCGTACCGTTTTAACAAAGTCCTTAACCACAGCAAAGTTAACGTCGGCTTCCAAAAGTGCCAGGCGGATCTCACGCATGGTTTCGCGCAGATCGGCTTCCGTAACTTTAGGCTTACGCCGCAGTTTTTCCATCGCTTTTTGCAGGCGATCGGTCAATCCTTCAAATGCCATTTTTTTCTCCTCTTTTCATCGTGCTTGGTCAATCGCAATCGATGAGGTTAATTTAATTTATAGTTCAAACATTTCTTATTATACCAAAAAGCCGGCCAACTCAAAATGAACCGGCCAGCTTATTTTATTCTTCTTCCATGTTTTCCATGTTGGCAATCAGATTATTCAGCTCGGCGTCATAAGGATAATGCTCCTTGACATAACGCTGAATTCGATCCGCCTGACGATTGCGCATCTCAAAATCGGCATACAGATGCAGCTTGTCCTCGTAGCTTTCCAGAATCTTTTCGGTCCGCTTGATGTTGTCATAGACCGCCTGCCGCGAAACTTCAAATTCTTCAGCAATCTCGCCAAGCGAATAGTCATCGGCATAGTAAAGCTGAATATATTCGTTCTGTTTTTTGGTCAGCAATGGCTGATAAAACTCAAACAGTGCATTGATTCGCTCGTTTTTTTCGATATCCACGGCCGCCACCTCTTATTTTTCGACAACCAGGCCCTTGAACAGTCCGTAGACAAAATCGCTGGCATCGAATTTCTGCAGATCGGTAACCTTTTCGCCCAACCCAACGTACTTAACCGGCAGATGCAGCTCATTGCGAATGGCCAGAACAATCCCACCACGCGCCGTGCCATCCAGTTTGGTCAGCACGATTCCGGAAACATCCGTGCTTTCCTTAAACAGCTTGGCTTGATTCAGCGCGTTTTGACCAGTCGTTGCATCCAATACCAGCAGAACCTCATGTGGCGCATCTGGAATCTCACGAGCCATGATCCGTTTCATCTTAGCCAGCTCGTTCATCAGGTTGACCTTGTTTTGCAGCCGTCCTGCCGTATCAACCAGCAGAATGTCGTAGTTTTCTTCCTTGGCTTTCTTCACCCCGTCAAAAACAACGGCTGCTGGATCACCATTGGCAGGACCCATGACGATATCAACGCCATCACGCTTAGCCCAGACATCCAGCTGCTCAACGGCCCCGGCTCTAAACGTGTCTCCAGCTGCCAGCAGGACGCGCTTGCCTTCATCCTTAAAGCGCTTGGCCATTTTACCGATCGTAGTCGTCTTACCGGCACCATTAACGCCGACGAACATGATCACGGTTGGGCCTTCCTTGGCAAAATTCAGATCAGGGTTTTCATCCTTGCCAGCATCTTCATACAGATCCACCATCTTTTCAATGATGACGTTGGAGACATCCTGCTTGCTCTTGGCATTTTGCAGCTTAACTTCTTCCCGCAGCTCATCAGAGATCTTCATCGCCATGTCATAGCCGACGTCTGATTCGATCAACAGGTCTTCCAAGTCTTCAAAGAAATCCTCGTCAACGTGGCGGAAATTGGCTAAGAAGTGATTCAGTTTGGCCCCAAAGCCGGTCCGCGATTTTTTCAGACCGCGATCATACTTTTCTGTCGTCGATTCTTCGGCCTGGGATTCCGAAGCAGCCTCATCATCATTTTCATCATTTTGTTCAACCGTGGCTTCCGTTTCGGCTTGCACTGCTGCAGCCGAATCGTGGTCAGCGTCTGACTGCGGCTCAGCTGCTTTAGTTGGTTCTTCAACCGTTTCTTCAGCTGCCACAGCTTTTTTGACCGTCTCTGTAGTTGCGCGCTCATCAGCTGCAGTTGAACTGGTATTTTCAACGCTGGCAGACTGCGAGGCGGCCTGTTCTGCTGTTTTTTCACCGCTGATGGCTTCTGATGCGGCTTGTGACTGAGCTGATTTAACCTGAGCGGCTTGTTCTTCAGCTACCGCGGCGCTTTGCTCGGCGGCCTCAGACTGTGCTTTTTCAATGGCAGCCTGTTCTGCTTGACGCGCGGCATCGGATTGAGCGGCTTGTTCCTCGGCGGCCGCGGCGCTTTGCTTGGCGGCTTCGGACTGTGCTTTTTCAATGGCTGCCTGTTCTGCTTGACGTGCGGCATCAGATTGAGCAGCTTGTTCTTCGGCTGCCGCGGCCGATTCCTGCATGGCAGCTGCCGTTGCATCGTCAATTTCAGCAGCCGCTTCTTTTTGATCATTTGCCGCACTGGCTGCTTCGGATTCAATTGCGGTACTTTGACCGGCCGTGCCTTCACTTACCTCAGATTCAGCGACCGTACTTTGGACAGCCGTGCTTTGGCTAGCCGTGCTTTGGCTAGCCGTGCCTTCACCTACCTCAGATTCAGCAGCAGTGCTTTGACTGGCTGTATTTTCGCTGGCAGCGGCCTGACTTTCAGCATTTTCACTGGCCGCTGATTCAGGGGCTTCTTCTTTTTTCTGCTTGGACTTACGACGGAAAATATCAAATAATCCCATTTTTACGCCTTCTTTCTAACCTAATTGCGATCATCGCTATTGAGTGCTTCTTCAACATCGACGGAAACCATCTTGGAAACCCCGGATTCCTGCATGGTGACCCCATACAAGACGTTGGCATTCATCATGGTTCCTTTCCGGTGCGTAATTACGATAAACTGTGGGCCATCCTCGCCGAAACGACTCAGGTACTTGGCAAATCGATCAACGTTGACCTCATCCAAGGCAGCTTCGGGTTCATCCAAAATGGCAAATGGTACCGGCCGCACCTTCAAGATGGCAAATAGCAACGCGATTGCCGTCAGCGCCTTTTCCCCACCAGAAAGCAGGCTCAGCTGTTGATTGCGTTTGCCAGGCGGTTGGGCCATGATGTCGACCCCACTAGTCAAAACATCATCCGGATCAGTCAGCACCAGTTTAGCCTGACCACCTTCAAAAATCGTGGCAAACGTTTCGGTAAAGGCGGCCGATACTTCTTTAAAAGTCTTGATAAAGCGCGTCTTAACCTGTTCATCCATCGCATCCATGGTTTCCTTAAGCTGATCTCTGGCTTTTTCCAAATCGGCTTTTTGGCCAGACAAAAAGTCATAGCGCTCCGAAATACGTTCATATTCCTGAATGGCACCAGTATTGACCGGCCCCAGCTCATCCAGGCCGCGCTTCAAAAGCTTCAGCTGCCGGTTCAATTCATCATCAGACAGTGGACTGAGCTCTTGTCTGGCATCGGCAAGCGTCATTGAATAGGTTTCGCTTAAACGATTCAGTCCTTGATCGATCAGCATCTCCAAACGGGCCCGCTGCGACTTGATCCCAGAAAGATCTTCGATAGCCGCGCGCTGTAATGCCTGCAGCCGATCGTTCTGCTCATTGGCATCCTGCAGCTGATCATTCAGCGTCGTCAGTTTTTCATCACTGGCTTTCAACTGATCCTGCGCGTCGTGAAGCTGCTGTTGAGCCTCAGCCAATGCGGCGGCCGTTGTCTGGCGATCATCGGCCTGCAGCTGATCATCATGGTCAAGCGCCTGTAATTGCTGTTCCAGACTGGCTAGCTGCTCATTGGCATTCTCTTGACGCGTCTGCAGTTCCGCGCGCTGCTCTTTAGCCTGACGCAGCCGTTCACGCGCCACGGCCAGCCACTGCTGCATTTCATGAAGCTGTTCAAGCTGGGCACTGGCGTTGTTCTGCAGATCATTTTGCTGCTGCTTAATCTTCTCCATGGTGACCTTAAGCTGCGTCAGTTCATCAGCGAGCTGTTGTTCGTTTTGCTTGGCTGCGGCCATCTCTTGGGCAAACTGATCTGGGTTGCCGGCTGCATTGGCTTGGTAGTCCAAAGCTTTCAACTGACGCTTAAGCTCAGCCAGCTGACTGTCAGCGAGCTGCTGATTGGCCTTGGCTTCACTGAGTTTTTGATTGGCCTGGGCAGTTTCACTCTGCAAAGCAGCCAGCGTTTGCTGATTGCTCCGCCTTGCCTGTTCCAGCTGCGATACTTTTTGTTCCAGCTCACTGGATCGCTGCTGTTGTACCTGCAGCTCTTGTTTCATCTTTTCAACCATCTGCTGCTGGCTTAACAGACCAATCCGCTGACTGCGGCTGGCCCCACCAGTCATTGCCCCGCTGGTATTGATCAGCTGACCATCCAGCGTAATGACGCGAACCTGGTGCTGGCCTTCTTTGGCGAGCAGCGTGGCATGATCAAGATTATCGGCCACGATCGTATTGCTCAGCAGATGATCGATTACGACTTGAAAGCGTGGATCATACTGAATCAGCTCACTGGCACGACCGACAAAGCCAGGCAGTGTGCGCAGGCGTGCCAGATTGCGAGGCTGATAACCGCCGCGCAGCGTATCCAATGGCAGAATCGTTGCCCGACCGCCGCGCTGACGAACCAGATAGTTGATAATCTGTTTACCATCGTTTTGAGTGGCCACCACCAAATGCTGGAGCTGACCGCCCAGAACCGTTTCCAGTGCCGTCGTATAGGCTTGCGGTACTTTGATCAGCTCACTGACCGGACCGTACAAACCGTTAAACTGGCGCCGCTGCTTTAAGACGTTCTGCACGCCGCTGTAATAGCCGGTATAGTCGGCAGCCATTGCCTGATAGTTTTTCACGCGGTTTTGACACGAACGCACATCCCCCAGCGCTTGATACCAGCTCTGTTGAACCTGCTCATACTGCATTTGCAGCTGAGCCTGCTGCGCTTTTTCCTGATCGAGCTGCTGGGTTTTGGCTTGCTGTTCTTTTTGAGCAGCAATTACAAGCTGAGCCTGCTGATCAGCATTCTGCTGGGCATTTTCCAAGCGTTCCTGCACGTTTTTCAGTTCATCGCTGTGCTGCTGATACTGATTGAGGGCCTGTTCATGGCTGCGCTGCAAAAACGTCTGCTGGTTATGGGTCGCAGCTTGTTTCTGCATCAGATCAACCTGCTGATCACGCATTGATTCCAGTTGCTGAGCCAGTTGCTGCGCGCGCTGTTCCGCACTTTGCGATTTGGCCTCATTAAGCGCTTTTTGATGTTCCTTAATCGCCTGCTGCTGATCGGCAATTGCCTGATCCTGCTGCAGAAGTGCCTGTTCAGTTGCTGTCAGCTGCTGTTTAAGCTCATTTTGCCGGGCAAGCAGGCGCTGTTTTTCATTTTCGCGCTGTTCAAGTCTGACAGAGGACAGCGACTGTTTACTGTTAAGCTTGCCAATGATCGTTGTGGCATCCAGAATCTTTTGCTGCAGCTCATCTTTGACGACTAACAGCCGTTTTTGCCGCGCCTGCTGCTGGGCCAGCGCTTGAGCAGCCGCCTTGGCTTGTTCATCATATTCAGCCGCCATGGTCTGTGCTTTTTCCTGCTTGGCGACGATTTGTTTCAGCGCGGCTTGGTTCGAATCCAGCTCACGGACGGTCCTGGTCTTGTCAAGCAGATCGAACTTGCCTTTTTGCTCCAGGTAGTCTTGAGCCAACGCACTCTGCTCGGCTAAAGGCTCCAGCTGATCTTCCAGCTCGGCAACGATATCATTGACCCGGTTGAGGTTTTCTCGCGTCGTATCCAGGCGTTTTTCAGCAGTTGCCTTATTTTGTTTATATTTTGATACTCCAGCAGCCGTTTCAATAATGGCACGGCGATCAGCGGGCTTGCCATTAAAAATCTCGGCAATCCGGCCTTGTGAGATCACGGAGAACGACTCGCGACCAACGCCGGAGTCAACAAACAGATCAACAATATCTCTTAAGCGAACCTGCTGACTGTTGATCAAATATTCGCTGTCGCCATTTCGATACAGCTTGCGCGTGATCTTGAGCTCGGAAAAATCACTGTTCAGATAATGATCACTGTTGTCAAAGGCAATCGAAACCAGTGCCCGATTTAATGGCGCACGGTCTTCAGAACCATTAAAGATGACATCCGCCATTTTATTACCACGCAGAGTTTTGGCCGACTGCTCACCCAAAACCCAGCGAATGGCCTCGATGATATTTGACTTCCCACTGCCATTGGGGCCAATGATCCCGGTCATTCCCGGACGAAATTCAATTGTTGTTGGTTGGGCAAATGACTTAAAGCCATCCAACGTAAGCGACAATAAGCGCATCGGGATTCCCTGCCTTTTAGTTATTTTTGCGCAGCTGATTCAAAGCTGCCTGTGCCGCCTGCATTTCAGCGTGCTTCTTTGAGCTGCCGATCCCTTGAGCAATCGGTTTGCCATTTACGCTGACGCTGACTTTAAACTGCGGATCGTTTTCAGTACCGGCTTCACTGAGGAGATGGTATTCAATATCGACATCCCCGTTGCGCTGCAAGAATTCCTGCAGACTGGTCTTGGCATCAACGGCGTGGTCAAACCAGCCCATATCCAATTTCGGGAAGATGACACGGTGAATAAACTTTTCCACGGCATCGCGGCCCTGATCCAGATACAAAGCGCCAATAAAAGCTTCGAAAATGTCACATAGCAAACTGGCCCGCTGTCGAGCGCCGGCCATTTCCTCGCCATGCCCCAAACGAATGTATTGATCAAAGTGACATTCCTTGGCAAACTTAGAAAAACTGTCTTCGCACACCATCGCTGCCCGCAGTCGCGTCAATTTACCCTGCGGCAGCTCGGGAAACCGCTTGTAGATATATTCCGAAACAAACAGCTGCAAAACTGCATCACCCAAAAACTCGATTCGCTCATAGTATTTCAGTCCCTGATGCGGATGCTCATTGACGTATGATGCCTGCGTAAAGGCCTCTGCTAAAAGATCCGGATTATTAAAATGAATGCCAAACTCTTTGGCAAGATAGTCTTCTAGTTCTTTAATGAGAAAAACTTCCTTTCGTGTAATTTCCATTGAAAAAAAGACCGCCGACAAAGTAATGCTTCATCGCGGTCCCGGTGATTTTGCTTATTTTTTGTCCTGTTGATGGGCAGCGATGTAATCAACCACTTCACCGATCGTGCTGAGCTTTTCGGCTTCGCTGTCTTCGATTTCAGCACCAAAAGTATCTTCGACTTCCAGAACGAATTCTACAAAGTCGATGGAATCGGCATCCAGGTCGGTCTTTAAGTTCAGGTCTTCCGTAATCTTAGCCCGGTCAATGTCAAAGTGATCGGCTACGATTGATGAGACCTTGTCAAAGATTTCCTTTTTATCCATCGTCTGTTCTACCTCACAATTTTATTTTGAACTAACTTTTCCTATTGTATTAGTTTTTAGGCTGATTGTCCATGTTTTCCTCGGGACTGAAGTAGTCAACGGCTTCTTTTATAATGCCGGTCTGGATCATGGTGCGAATCTGGCCAATCGTATTCTTGACTGCAACCGCATCAGCAGAGCCATGCGTCTTGACGACTGGCGCCTTCAAGCCAAGCAGTACGGCCCCGCCATAAGTCGAAGTGCTCATCTGCTTGGCAATGTTTTTAAAGACGGGCTTTAAGAACAGGTAGCCGATCTTGGCCCGCAGACCGCCATTTAAGATCCCGTTTTTGATCAGCTTCAAAAACATCTTAGCAGTGCCTTCAGTAGCCTTCAGTGCCGCGTTGGCCGTCCAGCCGTCGCTGACTACGACATCTGCCTTGCCAACCAGCAAATCGCCCGCTTCCACGTTGCCGATAAAATTCAGATTTTCTTCGGCCTTAAGCTGCTGGTGAACTTCTTTATGCAGCCGGTCGCCTTTGTCTTCTTCAGCACCGTTGTTGAGCAGCGCCACCCGTGGATTTTCGATTCCCAGCACGCTTTCGGCATAGAAACGGCCCAAATGAGCATACTGAACCAGATTGCGCTCCTTGGCCTCAGCATTGGCGCCACAATCCAGGTAGACAAAACTGTGCCGTGAGCTGCCTGGCTCCGCAATCGGCAGAACGCTGGTCAGACCCGGCCGATCGATTCCCTTAATGCGGCCAACGATCAGCAGGCCCGCTGCTAGAATCGCGCCAGTATTGCCAGCCGAAAAGAAGGCATCGGCCTGCCCTTCCTTAACGGCTTGCGCGGCCCGCACGATCGAGGAATCCTTCTTGCGGCGAATGGCCTTGACTGGTTCTTCGCCCATTTCGATTTCTTCGGTGGTTTTTACCAAGTGCAGCCGCGTTTGATCCTTAATCAGCGGTTCAACTTTTTGGGGATCGCCGTACAGATCAAATTCCAAATCGGCATACTGATCACGGGCTGATTCAACTCCAGCAACGATTGCCTGGGGTGCGTGGTCGCCGCCCATGGCATCTACAGCAATTTTAATCATTATCTTTTCTCCTTAATCAAAGTGCGTTTCCAGCTGATGACGTTTTAAATACAGTACCAGTGGCTGATTCTCATCTTTTTCATCCCAATGCGGTGCAGCCAAGAGCGCGCCTGCGTCAGCCCGCGCCGTCTGCAGCATCTTCAAGTCTCCAATCGGATCGCCGACTTTAAACTGCGGTAAGCCTGACTGGTTGGTTCCTAAGACGTCACCTGAACCTCTAAGCTCCAAATCGCGCTGCGCAACGGCAAACCCATCTGTCGTTTCAGTCATGGTCTGCATCCGAGCCTGACCATCCTCAGTTTTTGGATCGGCAATCAGCAGACAATAGCTCTGGCGCTGTCCACGCCCGACACGACCGCGCAATTGATGCAGCTGGGCCAGCCCAAAGCGATCCGCGTCATAGATCAGCATGACCGTGGCATTTGGATTGTCGACACCGACTTCAATTACGGTCGTTGCCACCAGTACCTGCAGCTGATTGTCCTTAAACTGCTGCATAACCGCCGCTTTTTCATCACTGCTCATCCGACCATGCAGCAGTCCAACCCGGTAGTCGGGCGCGAAATACTCGGCAAACTTTTCATAGAGGTCGGTTGCATTTTTTACATCGATTGATTCCGACTGTTCAATCAGGGGACTGACTACATAAACCTGCGCGCCGTCTGCCAGCTGTTCTTTTAAAAACGACAGCGCGGCTCCGCTCTGATTTTCTCGCAGCCAACGCGTTTCAATCGGCTTGCGGCCAGCTGGCAACTGGTCAATGATCGAAACGTCCATCTCGCCATAGGTTGTAATTGCCAGCGTCCGCGGAATCGGCGTGGCCGTCATCGCCAAGACATCCGGATTCTCGCCTTTTTCGCGCAGCAGCTGCCGTTGACGAACCCCAAACCGGTGCTGCTCATCAATAATCGCCAGCCCTAGATTGGCATAATCAACCTTGTCTTGAATCAAAGCATGCGTACCAACAACCAGATTAATGGTTCCCGCTTTAATCTCATTAAGCAGCTGCTTATGCTGCTTAGCAGTCATTGAACCGGTTAAAAGACCGACGCTGACATGCGTGCCTTCAAAAATATCAGCCAGTTTGGCAGCATGCTGGGCCGCCAAAATCTCGGTCGGCGCCATCAAAGCAGCCTGGTAGCCAGCATTGACCGTGGCCGCAATTGCCAGCGCAGCGACGATTGTTTTGCCTGATCCCACGTCCCCTTGTAAGAGACGGTTCATCTGGTAAGGCGCGCGCAGGTCGCGACAGATCTCATTGACCGAGCGTTTCTGCGCGTCAGTCAGCTCAAAGGGAATCGTTTTGATAAATTCCTTGAGTTCCTGATTGTTATACAGAATCTGATTTCCATCGTCTTGCCGGTGCGCCCGCCGAATTGCCTGTAGTCTCAGTTGAAACAAGAAGAATTCTTCGTAGGCAGCTGTTTTTTGCGCCTGCTTGGCAACAAACGGCGTGGTTGGCCAATGCATCTGCTTGATCATTTCGCGGCGCTCCATCAGCTGATAGCGTTGGCGCAGCGAAATCGGCAGCAGCGTTGCAATGACGTCTTTATATTGATCATAGGCCTGTTTGATCAACTTACGCAGTGTTTTTTGTGAAACATGCTTGTTGGCTGGGTAGATCGCGCCTAATTCACGCTCTTGGTTCTGCGTAAACAATTTGCTTCCCAGAATCTGCTGGCGTGCGGCATCCCATTTTCCCTGCACGGTAACATGGGTATTTAGGATAATGCTGTTTTTTAAATATGGCTGATTGAAAAAAGTCGTTAAGACAACGTTGCGATCAACCAGCAGCCGAAAGCTCAAGCGATTCCGCCGATAGCCATAACGCGTCAAAATCGGTTCTGAGCTCACCGTCCCATGCACCGTTACTTTTTGACGATCCTTGGCAGTGCTCAGATCAGTCGGGGCAAAGTCATCATAGCGTGAAGGAAAGTACGTCAATAGATCCTCAACCGTTTTAATGTCTAAAGTCGCCAGTGCCTCAACCGTTTTCGGGCCAACCCCTTTTAGGCAGCCAACTGGATCCTGCAGACTTTTCAAACAAACGCCCCCTTTTATTGCTGGTAATAAAAAAGCCGCATCGCCTGCTGACGACACGACTTGATTACGCCAATTCAGCGCTGATAATTATTCAACCGAAATCAGATATGGATAGACTGGCTGACCACCATCATAGATCTGAACGTCTAATTCGTCATCAACGGCCAAAATGGCTTCCTTGATGGCTTCAGCAGTTTCTTTATCGCCATCGACCCCATAAAAAATCGTAACGATCTCGCTGTCTTCATCCAGCATCTGCTTAACCATTTCGATTGCTGCCGTTTTGACATCGGCCGCCGTATTGACGATCTTGCCATCCACGATTCCCATGAAGTCATCTTTCTTGATCGTTTGACCATCAATCGTCGTATCGCGAACCGCGTTGGTAACCTCGCCGCTCTTAACCATATCCAGGTTGCCTTCCATGTTGGCCTGGTTTTCTGCCAGGTCAGCTTCTGGATTGAATTCCAGCATTGCACTCATGCCCTGCGCAATCGTCTTGGCATGAACGACCTTAGTTGGAATATCGGCAACTTCGGCAGCTTGATCGGCAGCCATAAAGATGTTGCCATTGTCAGGCAATACCAAGGCCTGCTTAGCACCGCTTTCATTGATGGCCTCGGCAATTTCTTGAATGCTTGGATTCATGGTCTGACCGCCGTTGATCACATGGGTTACGCCAAGACTTTCCAGCAGCTTGGCAATCCCATCGCCAGAGGCTACGGCAATTACTGCTGTGTCCAGCGCCGGCTTTTCAGCTTCCTTGGCCTTTTCAAGCGGTGTCGGCTCGCCTTCGTCTTTTTCCATGATCTCTTCTTGCTGCCAACGCATATTGTCAACCTTGACCGTCTGCAGATCACCAAACTGCTGACCCCAGGAAAGTACCTTGCCTGGGAATTCAGTATGAACGTGAACCTTGACAACCTCATCGTCATTAATGACCAACAGGCTGTCGCCCAGCTTGGCCAGGTAATTATAGAAGGTGTCGTAGTCAAATTTTTGCGTTACCTGCTTGCCACGGCCAATCCGAACCATCATCTGTGTACAGTAGCCGTACTTGATATCATTCGGATCCAGCTTACCCTGTGCGCTTTGATGATGCTTGGCATTGATCATTTCATCAATTTGAGCATTATCCGGCTTAACCAGGTCGTTTTCTGCAACCTTGCCGCTTAATGATTCATAAAAGGCCTGCAAAACAAACACCAGCCCTTGACCACCAGAATCAACTACCCCGACTTCCTTGAGCACCGGCAACAGATCCGGCGTCTTTTTCAAGGCTTCTTCACTGGCATCATAGATTTTTTCCATAATGTCAACCAGATCGTCATTCCCAGCCTTGACCTCATTTAAACCGGCTTGAGCTGATTCGCGAACAACTGTCAGAATCGTCCCTTCCGTTGGCTTCATAACTGCCTTGTAGGCCGTTTGAGCACCATTGGCATAGGCGTCAACAAAATCTTTGGCTGATAATTCCTGCTTATCGGCACAGCCTTTGGCAAAGCCACGGAAAATCTGCGACAGGATAACGCCGGAATTGCCCCGGGCACCCATTAAAAGGCCTTTAGCCAGTGCCTGCGCCAAGTCGCCAACGTTGGTGCTGGTAGCTTCACGCTCATACTTGGCACCGCTGGCCATTGACATACTCATGTTGGTTCCCGTGTCGCCATCTGGAACCGGGAATACATTTAACGAATTAATGAATTCGGCTTGAGCGTTCAGTTTGGCGGCTGCCGCCTGAACCATCTTGCCGAATTCGAGATTAGTAATCTTGGTAACTGTCAAAATCAATTCCTCCCGTGGCACGTCTTAATCATCGCCCAAAACGCGAACGCCTTGAACGTATACATTGACCGCATTGGCCGTGACGCCCAGCATGGATTCGAGGTTGTACTTGACCTTTTCTTGGACGCTCTTAGACACTTCTGAAATCTTCGTGCCATAGCCAACAATGATATTAACGTCAACGGAAACGCCATTGTCTTGCTGACGAACAACAACGCCCTTGCTGTAGCTGTCATGCCGCAGAATCTGGTTGACGCCATCCTTTAATGGATTTCGACTGGCCATTCCTACTACGCCATAGTTGTCGGTAGCGGCGCCGCCTACGACCGTTGAGATCACATCATTAGCAATATCGATCGTGCCAGACTTTGTTTTAATCTTAACTGCCATCTTCAATGGCCTCCCTTAATCGTTTGTCATCAAGTTGATATCTCTATCATCTTACCATAGCACAGCAATGTCAAAAAGCAAATTAGCCCGCATTGCTTAAACCAATCAGCAAAAAAATAAGCCGCCCGCAAGGCGGACAGCCTATTTCTTTGGACTAAACCCGAGTCACTTTACCCGACTTCAGGGTACGTGCTGAAACGTAAACCTTCTTTGGCTTGCCATTTACCAAAATGGTAACCTTTTGCAGGTTTGGCTTCCAGGTACGACGACTTGAGTTAAGGGCGTGTGAACGCTTGTTGCCGAAGCGCGTCCGCTTACCGGTCATGAAATCCTTAGCCATGTGGAACCCTCCTCTCCTCATCAGTTATTTTCTCCGCGCTGAGATGCGCGCTGTAACTCACCTAAATAATTTACCATAGGGGGGCTTTCAATGCAATAGTTTTCTTTCAAGTATTTTCACTTGACACCCTTGAAAGGCCCCTGTGAATGGACATCACGGCTTTGAATAACGGCCACGATTCCAGTGTCAAAAGAAAAATGATTGATCGTCCCGACAAACTCATTGCTGGACCAAGAAATGGGCAGCGAGCTGTCAAAATGATCCAGATTATACTTTTCATCAGGCAGTGTCAAACCAGTTACCGGCGTCAGATTGACAAAAGCCAGATACGGCATCTCAGGCACTTTATAAATCTCATAGCTGCCCGGTTCATAAAAATCAACCGTATTCTGACGATCAACCAGATGAATCTTTGCCAGGTACTTACGATATGGCTCCATCAATGGCGTGTACAGGTTGGCCAGCAGCTGATCCAGGCGGCCTCCCGTTGTCCCCCAGATCGTGATTGAAGCTGGCTGGTAATATTTCATTGCCAGTAAAATACCGATCTGAGTATCGGTATAGTCTTTTTCCGGTGGATAGATATCTACTTTTTGGACCGCCGCTTTGACTCGTGCTAATTGCTCAGGCGTGCTGGAATCAAAGTCGCCAGCAGCATATTCGGGAACAATACCATGCTCCAGCAGTCTGGTTGCTCCTAAATCAACGCCCAGCCAAGTCTCAGAGCGATGATCAGCGACTTGATCATAAGGAATCAGCGCTTCTGGCCCGCCAACCATAATGTTGATTTTTTCATTCATAAGCAGCCTCTCAAAAAACGCGACGAATCGCTTCGTCACGTTTTTAACCTAATTAACCTGATTATTTAGTAGCGTCGCGCAGTGCTTGAATGCGAGCCAGTGGGTCTTCGGCATTGTAGACGTATGAACCGGCAACCGCAACCGTGGCGCCAGCCTTGTAGCAGTCAACAACCGTTTCATTGTTGATCCCACCATCGATTTCAATGTCAAAGTCATAGTCGTTAGCTTTCTTGATTGCATCCAATTCAGCAATCTTGGCAACCGTTTCTGGCAGGAACTTTTGACCGCCAAAGCCAGGGTTAACAGTCATTACCAATACTTGGTCAACCATGTGCAGAACCGGCTTGATCATCTCAACCGGCGTCCCTGGGTTGATCACGACTTCAGCATCCTTGCCTGCGTTCTTGATCAGCTGCAGGGCACGGTGAATGTGCGGCGTTGCTTCAACGTGAACGCCAATGTTGTCAGCACCAGCTTCTGCCATTGCTGGAATCAGGTGTTCAGGATTTTGAACCATCATGTGAACGTCCAGGTACATGTCAGTGATTTGACGAATTGCCTTTACAAAGCCTGGGCCATAGGAAATGCTTGGAACAAACGTGCCATCCATCACGTCAATGTGCAGTTCTTCAGCACCAGCCTGGTCAACCAGCTTGATGTCCTTTTCAAGATTCATGTAGTCTGCGCTCAAAATCGATGGAGCTACTTTAATCATAATCTTTTTCCCTCGTTTCAATTCAATAGTTTGGTTTTTGGCTGACAATCAGTTCATTAAACTGAACATAATTGTCATACCGGCTCTTCATTATTGTACCATGCTCGACGGCTTTCTTCACGGCACAGCCAGGTTCTTTTAGATGCAGACAGCCGCGAAATTTGCATTCTGGGGCCAACTGACGCATTTCTGGAAATAATTTTGAAAGCTCCGTCACGTCCATATCAAAATCTTCATATGACGAAAAACCAGGCGTATCAGCAATCAAGGCCTCGCCAATCGTCATCAGGCTGACTTTACGCGTGGTATGCCGCCCGCGTTTTAAAGCCTGTGAGACCTCACCAGTTGCCAGATTTAATTCAGGCGCCAGATGATTCAGCAGCGTTGACTTGCCTGCCCCGGTCTGCCCCATCATCGTAACGATATGATGACTAAGCAGCTGTTGAAGCTGATCCAGTGTTGTTTGGCCAAACGGCGGCCGCTGCGCAATTACTGCGTAGCCGATTGCCCGATAGCCAGCTAAGATCGGCTGCAGATCCTGCCATTCTTCATCATTTAGCAGATCCGTCTTAGAAAAATAAATGATCGGTTCAATGGCTTGTTTTTCCAGAGCAATCAGCTGACGATCCAATAAATTGCTGGAAAACTTGGGCTGTTTAGCGGCCGTAACGACGACTGCCTGATCGACATTGGCTACTGGCGGCCGCCGCAGCTGATTCTTACGGGGCAGCACCTTAAGCAGATAGCCGTCTGCAAATTCTACTTGATCGCCAACGATTGGCTTAATGCCGCGCTTACGGAAGTTGCCCCGACCACGCGTGCGATAAACTGCACCGTCACAAAGCACGTCAAAAAAGCCGCTGAGCGATTGCTGGATGATTCCTTGTTGCACTTTACACCTCAACTTATCCTGTAATATTCGTCGCGCTCATAATAGTCTGACCATTGCGAATTACTCGGTAGGCGCCAGTCTGACCATTACGCAGCGTAAATGGTACGTTAATCGTCGTTTCTTGATTGATGGTAATATCCTCATATTCCATCGTCAGGTTATGATAGGCATCGCGAATATATACCTGTACTCGGTTTTCCTTCTTGCCGCCATTACCATCAAACGGAATGTTGATTTGAATATTGGTCGTCCTTAACTCGTTGGAATTGCTGGCAATCTGAACGGTCAAGGTATCACCATGCGTCAGCTTGCTGCCTGCTTTAGGCGTTTGCTGGATCACATGGTTGGTAGCAACGGTTGTTGAATTTTTCTGCGTCGTCGTCAATTGCAGCTGGTGCTTATTGGCAAAATCCTGCACTTCACTGACATCCTTGCCTTTAAAGCTTGGAATCGTGACCTGCTTCTTGCCGGCGCTAACCGTCAGTGTGACCGTCTGCTGGCTGGGATTGATCGTCGTGCCGGCATTGACGCTTTGTTTAATGACCTTCCCCGTTGCAACGGTATCAGAATATTTTTTAGTCTGCTTAACGACAAAGCCTTTATCGCGCAGCTCATCAGCCGTGTCAGAATAGCCGTCGCCAACGTAATCAGCCATCTTCCAGGTCTTAACGCCGCGGCTGACAACCAGATCGATCGACTGGCCGGCATGGGCGTGGCGCTGGTTGCCAGCAACTTTGACGACATGATTTTTAGCCACGGTCTGACTGCTTTTTTCGGTAACTTTGCCTAAGCGCAGATGATTTGCCTGCAGTTTCTTTTCCGCCTGTGCCGCCGTCAGTCCCTCAACGTCAGGAACGCTGACCGATCGATGCATGTAAAGACCGGTACCAATTCCGATGGCCACGACCAGCAACACTAAAATAACCGCCCATTTGCGAATTGGGTGGCGCTGAATGGAGCGTTTCATACGGCTTTGTCGCGTTGCCGTCAGTTGTTTGGTGTCGTCATCAACCTTTTCATCGCTGGTCTCATCAAGATTGGCGGCCTCTTTAATTGCATCCAGATCCAATACTTTGGTTTCTTCGTTGCTGGAACGTTGACCAACTACGAATTTTGGTTCATCAGCCCGTGATGGATCCAACGAGGTCTGCAGATCAGCCGCCATTGCCTCAACATCGTGATATCGGTCACAAGGGTGCTTGGCAGTGGCCCGATAGACCACGTTTTCCAACGGCTGCGGAATCTGCGGATTGAATTTGCGCACTGACGGAATCTCATCGCGAAAGTGTTTTAAGGCAATCGAAACCGCTGTCTCACCTTCAAAAGGCACTTGACCAGTCAGCAGTTCAAATAGGATGATTCCTAAAGAGTAGATATCAGACTGCGGCGTTGCAATGCTGCCGCGCGCCTGTTCGGGAGAAAGGTAGTGAACCGATCCCAACAGACTATTGGTTTGCGTCATTGAATTTTGCGAAGCCGCCATGGCAATCCCAAAATCCGTAATCTTAATATTTTTATTCTCATCGATCAAAATATTCTGTGGCTTTAAGTCGCGGTGAATAATGCCGTTAGCATGGGCGGTCTGCACTGCTGACAAAACCTGTTCCATAATGTCGATGACTTGCGGCAAGGGAATTGGATAGTGATCATGAATATAGTTTTTCAGGTCGGTACCCTTAACGTATTCCATTACCATGTATTGAATGCCATGCTCTTCGCCAACATCATAAACGCCAACGATATGAGGATCGTTAAGCTGAGTGGCCGCCATGGCTTCTCGTTCAAAGCGACGTTTGGTACTCGGATCATCGCGCAGGTCCAAGCGCAGCAGCTTGACCGAAACATCGCGATCCAGCACCAGATCGTGAGCCAGGTAGACATTGGCCATGCCGCCCTCACCCAGCGATTCGATTATTTTATACCGGTGATTAAGCTCATATCCGGGTTTCATTGATTTTATCTCTCCTGATCATTTTGGCTGATCAGAACGGTGATATTGTCCGGGCCACCAGCTGCATTGGCTTTTTCAACCAAAACGCTGCACTTGTCCTTCAGCGGTGCATCGCTTTGCAGCACTTGGGTCAATTCCTGCTTATCAACAGTTTTGGACAGGCCATCCGAGCACATTAGCAATTGATCTCCCGGTTCAAATGGAAAAACGTTGACATCAATCTGCGCATCATGCGAGATTCCAATTGCCCGGGTTATAATATTGTTCTGTGGTGACACGGCGGCTTCCTGTTCGGTTAGATCGCCGTTCTTGACTAACTCATTTACCAAGGAATGATCAATCGTGACCTGTGTCAAGACGTTTTGATGCATGATATAGCCACGACTGTCGCCGATATTGGCAATTACGATTTTTTGCCGATCATTAAAGAAAATGGCGGCTACCAAAGTGGTCCCCATTCCCTGATAATTTTCATTCTTGCGTGATTCGTCAATGATTTGATCATTGATCTGCTGCACCTGATCGGCAAGCCACTGTTTAGCAGCTGCCTCATCATTGGGCGCAGACTTTAAGAAGCGCTGACCGAGAGTCTGAACGGTTGTTTGAGCGGCAACATCCCCGCCACGATTACCACCAATGCCATCTGCAACCAAATCCAGCTGCATTCCGGCATCCGTGGCAAAACTATCGACGCGATCTTGATTTTCAGATCGTTGTTGTCCAATATCTGATTGATAGGCTGTTTCCATGGGTCTATGTTCCCTTCTACAAACGTTGGAGGTTGCTGATAAAGAATCCATCAGAACCATAATCGCTTGGCAAAATCGTCAAGGTTGCCCCCGTTCGCGCGTTTTTCAAGGCACGCGCCGTTTGCGTCTTTAGCAGTCTGAATTCGGGATGCGCGGCTAAAAAGGCCTGCACGGTACCATCATTTTCCTGCTGCAAAATCGTGCACGTACTATATGTCATTATACCGCCTTTTTTTAGTTTTGGGGCAACTGCATTTAAAATTGCCAGCTGAATTTCATGCAGGTTTTGACTGTCACTAAGTTTTTTATCATAGCGAATCTCGGGCTTGCGGCGCAAAAGGCCAATTCCGCTGCAGGGCGCGTCAACTAAGATTTTGTCAAACTGGCCATCCTCAAACTTTTCATCTACCTTGCGTGCATCCAGTTGACAGGCATGGACGCGCTCAGCCACGCCAAGCCGCTGAGCATTTTTTTCAATTAATTTGATCTTGTGGGCATGAATGTCTAAGGCCGTAACGCTGCCACCCTGTTTTTCATCCAAGGCAGCCGCAATCTGGACGGTTTTCCCTCCCGGCGCGGCACAGGCATCTAAAACCTGATCTGCTGGGTTAATCGTCATGCTTTCTACGGCCAGCATGGCGCTTTCGTCTTGAATCGTGACCAATCCTTGCATAAACGCGTCTGTATTGACGACATCGCCGCTTTTAACCACCAAACCGGCCTTGGCAACCTGGCTAGGCTCAACTTCAACGCCCTGCTCTTTTAAAATGGCAATTGCCTGGGGAATAGTCGTCTTGACCTCATTTACCCGCAGTGACACGCGGGCTGGTTCGTTGACGGCCTTAAAAATTGCATCGGCAGTCGGCTGACCATATTGTTTGATCAATTCATCAACCAGCCATTGCGGCAGACTGAACTCGACTGAACGCCGCTTGATTGGATCCTCGATGGCGTTAACATCCCCCAGCCCCTGACGTAAAACGGCATGCAAAACACCGGTCACAAAACGACGGGTTCCCGGATTGCCAAGCTGCTTAGCCAGTTCGATCGACTCATTGGTTACCGCCCAGTCAGGCACGCGATCCAGGTAGCGATATTGATAGATCGACATTAAAAGCAGCGTCTTGACCCAGCTTTCGATCTTTTTACCCTTAATAAAAGGCGCCAGCCAGTATTCCAGGGTTAGCTTGTGCTGCAAGACGCCATAGACCAGATTGGTAGCCAAGCGTTTGTCGACTTCGCTCAGCTGGCTGCTCTTGAGATTCTGATTCAGCTGCAGATTGGAATAGGCGCCGTTTTGCAGCACCTGATCAAGCGTTTTTAAAGCAGCGCCGCGTGCGGTATTAATTTGCTTATTCTTCATCGGTGATTGCCTGAACTCCTTGCTTTAGATTTTGATGACCATTCAGATAGGAAGTGATGTCCATTTCGCGTTTGCCCTTAGGCTTGAGCCGATTGATCCGATAAGTCGTATGATCGCCAGCCGCCAGAATCAAGGCATGCTTTTCAACGCGTACGACCTGTCCCGGTGCCAGATCCGTTTTTTCGTCCAATGGCGTGACGTCGTAGATCTTAGTCTGCAGACCGTCAATAATCATGTTGCCAATTGGGAATGGCCGTAAGCCGCGCACTTTGTCATCAATCCGGTCAGCTGGCAGGCGATAGTCAATGCGTTCCTGCTCACTGGTAATATTCGGTGAGAAGACGACTTTTTCCGGGTCCTGCTTAACTGGCTGTACGTCGCCGGCAATCATTTTGGGCAGCGTCTCCATCAAAAGGTCACGGCCCAGCAGACTCAATTTTTCAAACATCGTGCCGCTGTCATCCTGTTTGGTAATCGGAATTGCCTTTTGCGCAATAATATCGCCGGCATCCATTGCTTTGACCATGTACATGATCGTGACGCCGGTTTCTTGATCGCCATTGATGATTGAGTATTGAATCGGCGCACCGCCACGGTATTTAGGCAGCAGCGAGCCGTGGACATTGATGGCCGCGATCTTAGCCGCTTCAAGCATCTTGACGGGCAAAAACTGACCAAACGCCGCGGTAATCTCAAAATCAGGCGCCAAGTCGATCACACGCTGCATTTCCGGACTGCCGCTCAGCTTTTCGGGCTGCAGAACCTCGATTCCATACTTAACGGCCAATTCCTTAACTGGTGTCGCGCGCAGTTCATGCTTACGGCCAACCCGGCGATCCGGCTGCGTAACGACCGCTTTTACGTCATAGGCCTCATCATCAATCAAAGCCTGCAGAATCGGTACGGCAAACTGAGGCGTTCCCATAAATACAACTGATACTGACATAACAACAAATCCTTTCTTGATTACATAAAATACTGTGGTTCCGGATCAATGCTGACCAAGGTGTCTTGCCGACTCTTGGCCTGCGTTTGACGCATGATGTCCTTTAAAAGCGCGTGCAGCTTGGGATCATGCTTATACTTAACGATTATTTGATAATAGTATCGGTTTTTCATTCGAGCAATCGGCCGCGGCGTAGGCCCTAAAACGACCGTCTCTTTGCTTAGACTGACACTGAGCTGATTTCTGATTTCATAGATGGCCTTGGCGGCCGCACGTTCGTCTTCATTACTGGCCATGATGCGAACGGTGTAGTAATAAGGCGGATAGCCAGCCTGGTAGCGAATGTTCATCTCGGCCTTGAAGAAGTCTTCATAATCATGCAGCTGCGCATAGCGAATCGCGTAGTTATCTGGATTAAAGGTCTGAATCACGACGTTTCCCGGCTTATCGGCACGACCAGCACGACCGCTGACCTGACTGAGCAGATCAAACGTCCGCTCACTGGCCCGAAAGTCTGGCAGGTCCAATCCCGTATCGGCATTCAAGACCCCCACCAGAGTCACGTTGGGAAAGTCGAGTCCCTTGGCAATCATCTGCGTGCCCAGCAAAATATCGGCTTGATGCTCGCCAAATTCTTTCAGCAGCTTGGCATGCATCCCTTTGCGCCGTGTTGTATCAACATCCATGCGAATCACACGCGCGCTTGGCATCAGCTGCTGCAGCTCGGCCGCAACTTTTTCGGTTCCCGTGCCATAGTAGCGAATGTGGCGACCTTGGCACTGCGGACAGATTGAAGGAATCGGCTCCTCATGGCCGCAATAATGACATTTCATCGTTCTTGAGTCCATGTGCAGCGTCAGCGAGATATCACAGTTGGGACACTTCAAAACGAAGCCGCAGTCTCGGCACATAATAAATGAAGAAAAACCGCGCCGATTCAGCATCAAAATACTCTGTTCGCCTTTTTCCATCCGCTCGTTCAACAGATTCAACAGCCTGTCTGAAAAGTTGGTCTCGCCGTTGCGCTGCATTTCCGGCCGCATGTCAACGACTTCTACTGGTGGCAACGGCCGCTGATTGACCCGCGTTGGCATTCTCAAAAGCTGATAGACGCCAGCCAGTGCCCGCGCCCTGCTTTCCAGACTCGGGGTGGCCGATCCCAATACCAGCGGTGCATGATGATACTCAGCACGCCAGGCGGCAACGTCACGAGCATGATAGCGCGGCGTTTCGTCTTGCTTATAGCTGGTTTCGTGTTCTTCATCCATAATGATCAGCCCCAGATTTTCAAGCGGAGCAAACACCGCCGATCGCGCGCCGACTACTACCTGAGCCTCACCCCGCTCGATTCGGCGCCATTCATCATAGCGCTCGCCATCTGAAAGACTGCTGTGTAAAACGGCCACGCGCTGACCAAATCGCCGTCGGACCCGATTGACCATCTGCGGTGTCAAAGAGATTTCTGGCACCAGCATCAAGGCCGTTTTCCCCTGCCTTAAAGCTTCAGCCATTGCCTGCAGGTAGACTTCGGTTTTGCCTGATCCGGTAACCCCCTGCAGCAAAAAGGTTTGATTTTGGGCTTGATCGATGGCCTGATCGATTTTGGCAACGGCCGCCTGCTGATCCGGATTCAATTTCAATGGTGAATCCAGATGCTGATCATCAGGTATCATACCAGCCGGCGTTCGATAGGTCTCCACTGCAATTTTTTTGAGCCAGCCGCGCTTTTCGCCAACGTTAAACGTTCCAGCTTTCAACCCCGACTGCTGTTCGGCCTGCTTAAGCTTGACTTTTTGGCCGTCAATCTGCTGCAGATAGGAAAGCAGCCGCTGTTGAGCATGCGCGTTGGCCCGAACGCCGACTCGCTCATCTTCATATTGTTCAAACGACATCAATGGCTGAATAGCAATTTCTTTTTTGACACGGGCCCGGTCCTCAACTTGATACTCAAACGAGACCTTACCCTGCCGCTTAAGTTTGAGCAGCTGGCTGACGATTTGCGGATCATTTTGATAGCGTTCAAAATCCAGCTCATCAGCTCCTTGAAAAAGATCCAGGGCCGTCTGCTCATCAACCTCATCAACTATGCGTACCACTCGATGACTCTTGGCTTTTAAGGCATTGGGCAGCATCGTATACAAACACGAGATCCAGAATGCATAGGTTTGATCGGCCATCCAGCGGCTCAGTTGCAGCAGTTCGGTATTGACGACCGGTACCAGATCCATCAGTCCAATAATCGATTTGAGCGTGCCATCATATTCCGTCGGCTGATCAATGCCAACGACAAAGCCCTGCACCTCGCGCTTGCCCCGCCCAAATGGTACGATTACGCGCATGCCGACCTGAATCTGGCTTTCCAGGCGTTTAGGAATCGCGTAGGTATATGGCTGGTCAGTCTGCATCGTCGGTACGTCAACGATTACCTGGGCCAGTTCAGCCATTTAATCACCCACTTTCAACAGGTTGGCCGTCAAAGCAACGATTTTTTCGGCAATCATCATCTTAGACTGGCGCGACCATCTCAACGGTGCCTGGTTTGGTCGCAGAATCGTAACGGCATTGTCATCCGTTCCAAACCCGATTCCCGGCTCAGAAACGTCATTAGCCACGATTACATCGGCATTTTTCTTTTGCAGCTTGGCATCGGCATTTTGCAAAAGATCATTGGTCTCAGCCGCAAAGCCGATTACTACTTGATCCGATCGTTTTTGCGCGCCCATCTTTGCCAAAATATCTTCAGTTGGTACCAAATGCAGAGTCAAGGTGCCATCGCCATGCTTTTTGATTTTTTGATCCGCCAAAACGGCTGGCCGAAAATCCGCAACCGCTGCCGCCATGATCAAGGCATCAGCTGTTTGAAACTTGTCGGATACGGCAGCCGCCATCGCGCTCGTTGAAAGGGCTTGGGTCACCGTAATGCGATCAGAATGCGGCAGTGCAACCGAAACGCTGCCGACAATCAATTCGACCCGTGCACCTGCATTGGCCGCTGCTTTTGCAATTGCAATTCCCATTTTGCCAGAGGAACGATTGCCTAGATAGCGAACCGGATCAAGCGCCTCTCTGGTACCACCAGCAGTCACTACCAGCGTTTTACCTTTCAGCGGGCCATTGGTTAAGTAATCCTGCACCTGTTTTACGATCGCAGCTGGCTCTGGCATGCGTCCCTTACCGGCATACCCTTCTGCAAGCATGCCTGTTGCCGGATCCATTACCATGACGTTATCCTGTCTGAGCTGGGCAATGTTTCTTTGCGTAGCCGGATTGTTCCACATGTGAACATTCATGGCTGGGACCACGATCTTTGGCGCGCTGGTTGCCAAAAGCGTGGCTGAAACAGCGTCATCAGCCAGACCTGCTGCCATTTTTGCCAACAGATTGGCCGTTGCCGGAACCACTAAGGCCAGCTCGCTCCAGTCTGCCAGTTCAATATGCGGCACCTGACCGTTTAAAGTCGCCGCCCACTGATCGATTAAAACGGGCTGCTTGGTTAGCGCCGCCAGAGTTGCCGGGCCGACAAAGCGGGCTGCATTTTGAGTCATCGCCACGCGAACCTCATGCCCCTGCTTCTGCAAGCCGCGAACAACTTCAACTGCCTTATAGACAGCAATCCCACCTGTCATATGTACCGCAATCTTCGTCATGTTTGCCTCCTTGATGAAAAATAAAAAGAGCAGCACCAAAACTTTTGTCTGGTGTCGCTCTTTGGCAGCTGCAACTAGTCTTGCAAGTCTTCCGTATGATCAGTATCAATCGTTACCTTGCCGGCTTCGATTTCTTCCAGCGCCATCCCGACTGACTTGGTTGAGTAGTAATGATCCAGCAGCAATGGATGATCTTGTGCCAATGCTTCGGCTGCGTAATTGTCCTTTGACTGATCAGCGTTTTCGGCACGCCATTTGTCAGCACGGTACTTATCGATTTCGTGAGCCCGCTTGCTTGCCAGCATAATCAGAGAGTAGCGAGAGTCAACGCGCTTGAGCAATTCATCGACTGATGGAAAAAGAATCATTTTTCTGAATCTCCTAACATTTCAAGGTAATCCGGCATTACGCGAGGTACCCGCAAGCGTTCGGAACGAATAATGTCTTTGATCTTAGTGACTGCATTGTCAACTTGATCATTAACCACGGCATAGTCGTAGTTCTGCATCATTTGAATCTCGCCGAAAGCTTTGTGGATTCGTTTGTTGATGACTTCCATGCTGTCGGTACCACGATGGATCAAGCGTTGGCGCAGCTCCATCAGATCCGGCGGCGTAAGAAAGATGAAGACGCCGTCAGGACATTTTGAGCGAACCTGCATGGCACCATTGACTTCAATTTCCAAGAAGACATCTTTACCTTCGTCTAGCGTATCATTTATATATTTTAAAGGAGTGCCGTAATAGTTGTCAACATACTTGGCATATTCCAGCATCTGCCCTTCGCGAATGTGCTGCTCAAACTCCTCTTTTGAAACAAAGAAATAGTCCTTGCCGTTGACTTCGCCGGGCCGGGGCTGCCGCGTCGTCATTGAGACCGAGTATTGAAAATCATTGCCAGGCTGACTAAACAGCGCTTTTCTAACCGTTCCTTTACCTACGCCTGATGGACCAGACAAAACAATCAGCATTCCTCGCTTGCTCATATTGCTTCCATACCTTCTTTTCTCATAGCTCTTTTAATGTTTAATAATACCATATTCTGCAATAAATTCGGTCATAATTCAATGGAAATTTCAAGATCCGCCTAATCAGCAGCTGGATTCTGATTTTGCTCTTACTTGAATCACAGCTTGAAAACATCCGCTGCCCTTGCAACTGGTTCTTCGTGCTTACGAGAACACTTGCATTAAGAATTCTTTTGGCCAGCGCCTGCGTTTGTTCGATGGCAACTGAAGCATTTTAAAAATATCACCCGATGATGAAGCGATCTTTTCTGACCATGCTTACGGCGATTCTTTTTATTAATATGGCTGTCGACCATCTCGTTTCAGCAATGGTCATCTCAACATCAACTAAGGTGGCCAACCCCTTATCTACCGGCATTTGGCCCGTTCATCTCAATAAATAAAAAGCTGTATTAAAATTATTGCTTGCATTTTTGAACGCTTGTTCGTATACTATAGTCACAAACGAGTGTTCGGAGGAATGATCATGCAAAATCAGCGGCAGTCAATTATTAATCGTAGTACCAAAATTATCTCCCAAAGTCTGCACCATTTGTTTGAACCGATTGAGTTCGCTCCTATTCCAGATTTATTGAATCCCCAGCCCGCTTTTCAAAGGAAAATGTTTATCCAAAAAGCATTGTCTGATCAGCTGCTGGTCTATCTGCAGCTGATGCCTAAAACTGCTGCGGGCCAGCCGGTTGAAGTACGCGGCTATTTAAAATCGCTTGGTCAGGATCGCTATTTGGTTCAATCAAAAAATCTTTCCTACTTCTTTGATTTCGATCAATTACGCTACATTGCCCATCCTTTATCCTAAGACTTGCCAAATGTTGCAGGTCTTTTTTTATGCCGTCATGGAATAATTTACGACATATATCTCATAATAGAACGTCTTGCTTAAATAAACTACAGAGTGTAGATTGTTATCTACATTTAGTAATGTTATATTATTCTGGTTAAAAAAAGTAAAGGAGGGATTTCATGACCAAGCGACGAACCCTTGATCGGGAAAAGGTACTTGCTACTGCTGAAAAATTAGCCGATGAACAAGGGCTTGAAGCTTTAACCATGCCCAACCTGGCTAAAGCACTCGACATTCGCTCACAATCGCTTTACAACTATGTCGCCAACCGTGAAGAAATGGTATCGCTGACTGGTGCTCGATTGATGCAGCAAATGTATCAGCTGGTCGTTGATGGCATTATCGGCCTTTCCGGTTCCAAGGCCTATTTAAAATTCGCGGATATCGTTCGTAATTTTTTACTGGCCCATGCTTCTTTATCAGCGATCCTGTACCATGCCCAGCGTTTTTCAACCGACTCGGCAATGTATCAAGAAATCAAGCGAATGATCAAGCTGGTCGATCAAGTCGTTGATGTGGATGGCAATCGGCTGATTTCTTCACATGTCTTGATTGGTGCGGTTTTAGGCTATATTTTTCTTGAAACGACGCCACTCTACCAAGCTGAAGATGAAAATGTTGCGACCGTCAACTACCATCAAATGCTTTTTCGACTGATTGACCCCGTTGAAAAAGCCTAGGACATGCAAGCCGCAATTTTGGTGCATTATTTTTTATATAAATAGGTAAGGAGAAATTTTGAGATGCGATTTATTAAAAACCACGTTGGATCCTTGATCGCGTGGATTCTCATTGTTGTGATCTCGATCTTCATGCTGCCTAACGTCAATCAATTAACACGTGAGCACTCGACAATCTCACTGCCTGCCAACGTTCAAAGTGAGGTTGCCAGCACGATTGGCAATCATTGGGGACATCATCAAAACAATACCTATCAGGTTGTCGCCGTTTTTAACAATCAAGACGGTGCAATGTCCAAATCGGATCAAAAAAACGTTAACCAGACGATTCGCTATCTGAAGCGTCACAAATCCGAACTGGGCATCAAGAGTATGTTGACCCCATATGAAAACTCGGCTACCAAGAAGAACCTGATCTCAAAAGACAAGACTACCGAACTGGTTCAGTTAAACGTTTCTAAAAAGAAATCAGTTTCCAATATCAACAAGCAGCTTACTAAAGCCGTTAAGACGGATGGCATCAGAACCTATATTACTGGCGCCGACATCTTGCAGGACGACTTTTCAGGAGCCATCCAAGAAGGAATCAAGAAGACTGAGGTCATCTCGGTTATCTTTATCTTCATCGTCTTGGTACTGGTCTTCCGGTCACCGATCGTTCCATTGATCTCGCTGCTGACGGTGGGGGTTTCGTTCATTACCGCCTTTTCAATCGTTACCAACCTGGTTAAGAACTTTAATTTCCCATTCAGTAACTTTACCCAAGTCTTTATGGTGATCGTTTTGTTTGGGATTGGTACCGACTACAACATTCTGCTTTACGACCGTTTCAAGGCTAATCTAGGAAACGGCATGGATAAGTTCGAGGCGGCCAAAAACGCCCAGTGGAATGCCGGCAAAACGATCCTGATGTCAGGTTCTTCTATCTTGATCGGTTTCTCAGCACTGGGTCTGGCCCGTTTCTCAGTTTACAAATCCGCAGCTGGGGTTGCCGTTGGGGTTGCCGTTTTGCTGATTGTCTTGCTGACGCTGAACATGTTCTTTATGACCACGATGGGTAAGACCATGTTCTGGCCGGTTAAGACCTTCAACGGTGAATCGGAAAGTCCGTTCTGGCGTTTTCTTTCCAAGCATTCCCTGGCTCATCCAATCATTGCGCTGGTCTTGGTTCTGGCTGTTCTGTCGCCATTCTACTTTACTTATCAAAACAAGCTGAATTATGACGACACAGCCGAAATTGCTGACTCAACGCCATCCAAGCAAGGGTTCCTGATCGTTCAGAAGCACTTCTCCAAAGGAACGGCTGAGCCCGCCACGCTTTATATCAAGTCCAACCACACGCTGGACAACGAAAAAGACTTAAAGCTGATCGACCAGTTGACGGAACAGATCAAGCATACTAAAGGCGTTAAGACCGTGGCTTCCGTTACTCAGCCATCTGGTTCCAAGATCAAGAAGCTTTACGTCAACAGTCAGATGAAGACGGTTAACAACGGCGTTTCAACGGCTCGCAACGGGCTTGGCAAACTAAGCGCCGGCAGTCAGCAGATGACAAATGGCCTTAACTCCGCCGCAACTGGTACCAACCAGCTGAACAGCGGGATCAATTCCGCGGCTACTGGTGCCAACCAACTGACTTCTGGTCTGGCACAGCTCAGTTCTGGCGGCAATCAAATGACCAACGGCTTAAACCAGCTTAGTGCTGGCAGTCAGCAGCTGGTCAACGGCATGAACCAGATGAGTCGGCAGCTCAGTTCTCAATTGACCGGCACCAATGCCTCACAGCTTCAACAGCTGGAAAGCGGTCTGCCACAGATCAATAACGGGATCCAACAGCTGAACAGTGCCCTGCAGAGTGCTGGTACCTCAATTGATACGACTGGCATTCAATCCAACCTGCAAAACATTGCCAGTCAGGCTCAAATCATTGGCAGTCAGCTGGAACAGGCAGGCAATACCTTAAAGAGCATTCAAGGATCTGCCGGTTCTTCCAGCTCAGCCAGTCTTGATTCTGTCATGACTCAGTTTAAGGCTGCTGAAAGTCAAGCCAACCTGAACGACCAGCAAAAGGCCGTGATGGAAGGAGCTATGCAGCAGATTCTTAGCGGCATTCAAAGCCAGATTGCTTCTCAGACCAACAGTCAAACCAGCGCGCTGGCCAGTCAGCTGCAAAGCGTGGCTCAAAACCTGCAGACAGCTGGTAATGCCGACAAATCACTGGCCGGTTCCTTGCAAAACGTTGCCGGTTCGGCTTCCAGTCTGCAGAATCTTAATACGCAGGTCGCAACGCTGAAGGCTCAGGTTGCTCAATTGGCTCAAGCCTCCAATGTTGCTCTGCCAGGTGCCGTTTCAGCACTGCAGCAGTTAACCAGCGGCCTCGACCAGATTCAAAGCGCACTTGGTCAAGGCACCAATGCACTGGGTCAGCTTAACACTGGCATCAACAAGCTGGCAGCCGCATCGCCACAGTTAAGCAATGGCATCAACTCTGCCTACTCTGGCAGTCAACAGTTAAGTGCCGGGATGGGACAGCTTAGTGCCGGCAGTCTGCAGCTTAACACCGGCATCAACAAGCTGGCGCAAAGCTCACCACAGATCACCAACGGCCTAAACCAACTGAACTCTGGACTTGGCGAGGGTCAAAGCTATCTGACCGGTCTGCAGAAGTCGGCCGCTGCTGAAACCTTCTACATTCCTAAGTCGGTTCTGCACAGCAAGACCTTTAAGCCAGCAATCGACAACTACATGTCATCCAACCGTAAGATCACCAAGATTACGATTGTCTTTGACACCAACCCTAGTGATGAAAAAGCCACAAAAGATGCCGAAAACATCTCCAACATGGCTCGCAAGTCATTGAAAGGCACTGCCCTTAGCAATGCCACGGTTGCCATGGGCGGTCAGTCTTCACGGATCAATGACATTAAGAACACGGCCAGCGGCGACTTTGTCCGGACCGCTGCCATCATGCTGATCGGGATTGGCATTGCACTAATGCTGATCACGCATTCGCTGCTGCAGCCTGTCTACATTCTGGGTTCGCTGTTGTTGGCCTACATTTCCTCACTATCAATCAACCACTGGCTGGTCGGCATCTTCATGCACCGCAGCATGCTGGCTTGGAATACGCCATTCTTTAGCTTCATTATGCTGATTGCCTTAGGGGTTGACTACAGTATCTTCTTGATGACGCGTTATCGTGAAATCGACGAGAACAAGTACCTGCCAGGCGAGCGAATCTACTATGCCTGTGCAATCATCGGGACCGTCGTTATCAGTGCCGCTATCATTTTGAGTGGTACATTTGCAGCTTTGATTCCATCTGGCATTCCAACGCTGATTGAAGTTGCGATGACGGTAATCGTTGGTCTGATCATCTTGGTAATCATCTTGCCAATCGTCATGACCAGCACGATCTACTTGAGCTATCCAATCCGTAATCACGTCAAGGATAATCAAAACAAGCGCAAAGATTAATCAAGTCTAAATCAAAAGAGCTCGCTGACTGGCGGGCTCTTTTCTTATATCTTCAAATACTAGGCATTCCGCCACCGCTTCTTAATCGTTGGCAGTTGACACAGCCCTGATATTGATTGGTGCCGACTTCAGAATCGCCTGTTCAATGCATTTCTTCAGCAGCCAACTGACGATTGATTTAACGGCCCCAAGCTTGCAGGCTTTGTGAAGAAAAAGCAGTCTTTTTCTAATTACAGAGCTGAAATTACCTACTATGCATCGCTTTTTTGAAAAAAGTAGATAATGATCTTTTTGTCATATGACTTTATGCAAGTACTTTTGCATAATCGTCAAGTTTGAGCTGTTTGCCACTGCTTTCAAGCCGATCGTCCATTGATTGGCCTCATTGGCTGACCATTTTTCAGTGGCTAGTGCTGATACCTCAACCAGTATCATTTCGCACCCTTGAAAAGCAGACAGAGCTTAATAAAAATGGGTCTCCACTTGTTCGCGGAGACCCATTTTGAAATTTAAGACTATATCTGTTGGTGTTCAATTCTAGGCTAAAAAAGGATAGCAAAGAGCCACCGTATAAATGAAAAAATAAAACAGAGGGCAGCAATTATCAATAGGACAAGGCCCGATGAAATACCAAGCTGAATAGCAGTTGATGCCGTTCCACTCCTAATTGATGAATCCGCCAGACTATCTGCAGCACTACTAGAAATAGCAATCGTTATTCCACCAATAATGCTTGTAAAAAGGCCAATTCGAAAGCAAAGACTGAAGCTTTTAATCCAGCCAGTCAGTGAATCATCCTCAACCGTTTCGGCAATATTAGAAACGCCTGATGCAGTAGTATTGTTTTTAGTCGTTCGGTTCTTTTTACTGCCACTATTAGCAAATATGATAATCATTACTAAGATTACAAAACCGATAATAAAGATCATTATGTTATTCCCCTCAATTATGTTATTAGATCTTTGGAACCAGTTGATTACTTAGCAATCTGCTCAAACGCAGCGGCCACATCATGATTAGACGTTGGCTTTGCATTTAGCGAATAGCCATTGGTTGTTTGATCAACCAGTGCAACCGGCTGGCCATTATGGAAGGCAAAGAAATACGTTACCCGCATCGGCCCATCTTCTTGATCATCTGGCCGGTCATAATTATAGATTGCTACAACGTTGTAGTCATAATCACCATTGCCAGACGGTGACCATCCAACTGACACAGATTGATCATTGACACGGACACGACCTAAATCTTCTGGAAATGTTAATCCTACTTTAGTTGTAATCGGCGTTTGACCATCATATCTAGTGTATGACTGATTCATCTTTGGTGCCCATTCATCAAAAAATGATTCCAATTGAGCATCCTTTTCGTTATTCCAAAGCGACTCATCATTTACAGATTTTTTTGTAGCACTGGTACTGCTGGATGATGATTCAGCAGCTGCCTTCTTAACTGAATGACTGCTGCTTGACTCAGAAACAGAACTTGAAGATGAACTGCTTGCTGATTCCGTCTTAGGTGCCTTATCCGTAATATGAGGCAAGCTAAAAAGGCCAATCGTGAGGTTTTTATTGGTAAAAGGAATGCCAATCGTGGTCTGTTTTTCAGAAACATTTTGCATTTTTTCGCTGACTGGATTACTGCAGCCCGCAAGCCCTAAAGAAAGCAGGATTACCGCAGCAGATACTGAAATTTTTCGCATAGATTCTTCCCCAATCAGACTAATCTAAAAGCTCATTTCCCATCGCATCAAGGTGCCATTGCGAGCCCTTGCGAGAGGTCAGAATCATAATGCTTTCGATAAACGTCCAAATTTCAACCCCAATAAGAATTACGGCACCAATAGCAATGATAAGAGTAAGGAAGCCCACAATCGTCAAAACCAGCTGCAAAATTGCTTTGTTTTTGTAGCCTAGATAAAAATTATGAACCCCAAATGCACCAAAAAAGAGACCAAAGAGACCAGCCGCGATTTTGGACTTAGTACTTAATTTTCCTGTCGCAGTTGGCACCTCATTAATGATTGAGCTGACGGAATTCCCTTTTTGGTCACCATGAGCCATAATGGCCTGCTTTTTTTCTTCAAATTCTTCTTGGCTAATGATCCCCTCATCAAGAAGCCCCTTATACTCCTTGATCTTTGCAACTTCTGAACTTTCTGCCATCGCTAATATCCTCCCAATATGAAAAATTAGTTTTGTTTATGACCAGTCGTTGATTAATAAAAATTGTCAATAATCTATAGAGCTAAAAAACTGCTGAAATATTCTGTCATGAAAAATAATTTTAAATTTGACGTCTTTCAAGCAACGGACTATCAAAATCCTAATTTACCAAACGAATAACTGCTCTTTCTTTAATCTATTACCAGACTAATAAACAAAAATTGGTTAATAAAATTAATTATAAGCATAATATATGCACGGTCAATGTCGTTTTTAGTTTAATTAATAAACTCAAAATAGTTATTAATTCCCAACTATAGACAAATTACCTAATATAGTTCTTTTGTAAAATAAAAGTATAATTATGTATTAAACAATAAAGTTAAACGTTCAGTATAAGCTATGCTAAAAATAGTAAGATCAAGAGCAGTCATTTTCTTTTCTTAACCATCTAATACCTTGAAAGTCATGCCTTACATATATATAAAAACAGGCCCGAAGAAATTTCTCGAGCCTGTTTTTGCTTTTGTCCGATTGTTTTGTTATTCAGTTGCCGACATCCCTGGATTGAATACCGGTAATTCAGCATCACTAGTCGTAGAATGAACCGTCTTCTGCAAAAACTTTGGCCAGTCCATCAACTGCCCGCTTAAGTTTTTCCATTGAAGCCGCATATGAGATTCTAAAGTAGCGCACGGGAAGCTTGGTGAAGGCCGCTGCCGGAACAATGGCTACTTTAGCTTTTTCTGCCAGATGCTCTGCATAGGCCATCGAATCGCCATCAAAGCTGTCTGGAATCTTGACCCACAGATAAAAGGCCCCCATTGGCTTAGTGTATTGGAAACCAATCTTATCCATAGCGGTCATTAAGAACTGCCGCCGCCGATCATATTCTGCTTTCATTTGAGCAGTATCAGCCTTGCCATGACGGAGGGCTTCTTCAGCGGCATCCATGTTTATCGTGGCATTGGTCGAGATTGCGGCTTGATGTACCTTGGCCAGTGCTCCTAAAACATCACGCGGTCCGCAGATATAACCAACCCGCCAGCCAGTCATTGCGGCATTTTTAGACACCCCACTGACATAAAGGGTCTGGTCTGGCAGCAGCTTAGCCATTGGCAGATGCTCACCTTCATAAAGCAAGTCGGCATAGATCTCATCATCCAAAATGGCAACGTTGTAGTCCTTGAGCAGATCAGCCAGTGCGCGGACCTCATCAGGAGTGTAGGTGACACCGGTTGGGTTGACTGGATAGTTGAGAACCAGTACTTTTACCTTTTCACCATATTTGTCCAACGCCTTTTTCAATAATTCCGGCGTCACCTTAAAGTCAGGCTCGGCAGTTTCCAGTTCAACCGCTTTGGAATCACGCAGCTCGGCATTGATTCGATAAAGCGTGTAGGCAGGGCAAGGGATCAATACAACGTCACCTGGCTGACATAAACCGGCAATAATCGTACTGATGGCTCCACTGGCACCTTCTGTAACGAAGATTTCGCCTTCTGGATCATAGTGAAGGTCCAAGTCGTCTGCCAGATATTCACTGATTGCCTTACGCAGACCTAGTGTCCCCCAGTTGTGCGGATAGTGCGTATGATCGTCAAGAATACTTTTGATGGCCGCCAGCTTAACATGATCGGCCGTTTTAAAATCCGGCTCGCCAACTGTCAGATTAACGACTTCTGGATCGCTGCCGTATTTATTGTTAAGCACTCGAATCAGTGATGGCTTGGATGACTTTAAACTTTCTGGAACCAGTGATGCAATTTTACTCATGGAAACTTCCTCCTTAATGACGCGTCGATAAAAAATCTATCTACTTGACTACCAGCACATCGGCCTTGGCATGACGAACGACATAATCGGTATGCGACCCCTGCAGCATTTTTTCAACGGCATTGATCCCGGTACTGCCAAGAACAATCAGATCAATATCATGCTGATCAGGAAAATCATAGGCAAGCACGGTTTTAATGCTGCCGATAATCACCGTGGCACTGGCATCTGCTCCTTTATCCTGTGCTTTTTTCAAATAGATCTGCAGCTGTTTTTTGGTGCGTTTGGCAAAATCTTGATAGAAGTCTTCGTTAACCCCAAATGATGAATCCATCCCGCGGTCACGATTGACCACCCAGACCAAGTACAACTTGGCCGAAAAAACCTTGGCCAGATCAACTGCAGTTTCAAAAGCTCGGTCAGCACGTTTAGACCCGTCAATTCCGACTAAAATATTTTTGTAGGCCATGTTAATCAGCTCCTTTGTAGTTTGGATTTAAATGCGAATGCCGCCGACCGTAGCCAAAGTAAAGCGCCATTCCCAGAGCCAGCCAGACAAAGAATCGAACCCAGGTTTCCCAGTTAAGCCCCGCCACCAGCGTTAAGCAGAAAATAATCGAAATGATCGGGGTAAACGGAACGCCCGGTGCTTTAAAACCACGATGCAGATCAGGCTGCGTATAGCGCATGATCAAGATTCCCGCCGAAACCAGGATAAAGGCAGTCAGCGTCCCAATGTTAACCAGTTCGGAAAGAATATTTAAGTTGATCAAGCCGGCCCCAAGTGAAGTAATAATCCCAAAAAACCAAGTCCCTTTAAAAGGCGTTTGGTGTTTTTCATCAACTTGACCGAAGAACTTCGGAAAAAGACCATCCCGTGACATTGAATAGCTGATTCTTGATTGACCATACAGCTGAACCAGAATAACGGTGGTCATCCCAAGAATAGCACCAATCGACACGATAATCGACAGCCAGCTTTGACCAGTCTTCGCCAAAACCGCCAGCACCGGCGCATTGATATATTTCCGGAAAACTGGGTAGCGAACGACGCCAGTCATCGTAAGCGTCATGCAGAAGTACAGAATCGTTGAGATAATCAGCGAGAGCAGAATCCCACGTGGTAAAGTCTTGCTAGGATTGATCGTTTCTTCGGCACTGGATGAGACCGAATCAAAACCGATAAACGAGAAGAAAACGATCGATGCCCCTGGAATGATACCAACAGCCGTGCCATTTTGATGTGAGTACCACCCATATGGACTGAATGGGTGCCAGTTTTCCGGCTTGATAAACCAAACCGTGCAGGCAATAAAGAGAATGATGACCAGCAGCTTGACAATTACCATGGCATCATTGACGCGCTTGGTTTGCGTGATTCCCATTGAAATGATCCAGGTAATAATCAAGACGACTAAGAATGCCGGCAGATTAAAGTAGCTGGTAACGCCAGGCGTGGTCCCCGCTGCCGCCGTTAAAGCCGTTGGAATATGGAGACCGAAATTATCAAGCAGGTTGACAAAATAACCCGACCACCCAACGGCCACAGTTGCGGCACTAAGCGCGTATTCCAGGATCAGATCCCAGCCAATAATAAAAGCGATAATTTCACCAAATGCAATGTAAGAATAAGTGTAGGCCGAGCCAGCAATTGGTGCCATTGATGCAAATTCAGCATAACAAAGGCCAGCAAAGCCGCAGCAAAGTGCCGCGATCAAAAATGAAATGGAAAGGGCTGGTCCAGCAGTAAGGGCCCCTTTCCCAGTTAAAACAAAAATCCCCGTACCGATGATGGCACCAATTCCCAGGAAAGTCAGATCCCAGGTACGCAGCGTTCGCTTTAATGGCGATGCGTGACTAATCAAGGCATTGATATCTTTTTTGCGTAGTAAAGATGTCATAAGCAGGCTCCCTTCTAATCAAAAGTTAATACAAAGTTTATTTGCTTTTAATCTAAGAGTAAAGATAATCAGCTAAAAATGTATCAATCTTTGGACTGGAGCCGTTTTATGGTGAATAACGTTAAGCTTCCCGCTGGTTTGGATTTTTTTAATAAAGCCTTCGTATGATCACGTTTCATAAAAGAAAGCGTTGCCAAAAAATTACATTGAATGATGATTAAAAGACGACCTATAAAAAATAGACCGCCTTTTTCAAATTTCATAATTGAATTTTACCTAATCGATTCAAGCAAAAATGCCCTGCCATCATCAGCTTATTTCCGCTGACAATCACCGGGCATTTTTAGTTATTATTTTTCATCTGACTCGTAGAAAACTGGACCATCATCTTCAGGTTTCTTTGGCGATGCGTCTGGGATAATCATTGCCGCAATCAGGTAAAGAATAACTGATGGTACAATCGCGATGAAAAGAGCCAGGGCGGCAGTCACCAGTCGTACGATCGTTGCGTCAAAGCCAAAATACTCGGCAATTCCGCCACAAACACCGGCAATAATCCGATCGTTTGATTTCGTCAGCTTTTTCATAATAATCCCCCTATCTAATCGTCACGTCACCATCGGAAGCAGTGACCTGCAGGCGATTTGGCGCGGCATCGTTTTGAGTAAGCGTACCGCTATTGTCATTGGACTGATTGAATAAGCGATTGTCGCCGTCGCTGACCGAAGTCGAGTAGCCATCCGCTTTAGTGTTCAGTGCTTCCACGTCGCCATCCTTGGCTGTAATCGAGTAGCCATTGGTAATCGTGATGGCGTTAAAATGAACGTCGCCATCCTGGGTACTGAGACTGCCGCCATCCAAGGCAACCGAATTCATCGTAATATCCGAATCAGCCGTCTGAATCAGCGTCTTGGTTAAAGCAGAATCGTTAACGGCAAGATCATTGTCGCTAAGATGCAGCTGGCCATTGTTGATCGTTACGCCATTAAAAGCAGTATCCGTATCATTGAGTCGGAAGTCGGCCCGCTCAATTTCCAGATTGCTCAAGCTGACTTGACTGGCATCATTTACCCGTAAATCATATTTTTCGATTTTCATCTTGGCAGCTGGTTCTTGAATGACTTTGCCATCACTAACCCGCAGCGCCAAATGCTTGAGATTTACGTTCTCTGGTACCGTAATCGTCAGCTTGTCGTTTGCCGCGCCATGATAAAAGCCAGTTGAAGAAAAACTGAAGCCATTAAAGCTAAAGCCATGCTTATGACTCTTAGAATTGATGATCACCGTACCATTTTTCTTTTGAATGGTTGGCTGATTGATCTTTTCACCGGCATACTTAACAGAAAAGGTCTTACCCGATTTGACAACAACATTCATATCGCTTACGTCTGCCTTAATCCGCTCAGCTTTGGCATAGGTCTGGGTCCGTGTTGTCTTGGCTTTTGATACTACATGCGGAGTCAAGCCGTCAAAGATTACTGCTCGCTGACCATGCATTCCAATGCCAAACGCCAGCATAACAGCACCAATCACTGTGATGACCAGGCCGCTTACAATGGTCTTTTTCATTTTGCCGCCTCCTTTTTGATGTACCTGTAGTAGACGTGCTGAACGAGACGCGTGCATGCCTTAACGATCCAGACAGAACAGCCCCAGACGAGTGGAATCACGATCAGCAACAGTCCTAATCCGAGCAAGCCAATCCCTAGGTAGAAAAGTCCTGTCCCCAGGTTGGTAAACAAAAGACTCAGACCGGTAAAGATAGCCGCCGCCGTTAGGAAGATGCCACCCCCGGCAAGCGATATAACTACCACCACGCCACTAAAGACGACTGCAAAGATGGCAATCAGCACGCTCAGCAGAATCAAGCCGATAATCAAGGTTGCCGGAGTGGCCAACAGCGCAAGAATGATCAGCCATGTCGTCTTAATCTTGGTTTTTGAGACTACCCGCTGATCTTCAGCCTCTTCTTTGATGGAGTGATCAGCAAGTATCTTTAATGCAAGCTGACGCGGTGTTCCTAGTTCCTGTTCAATTTCTGCTTTGGTATCAATGCCGGCATCTGCCAAATACTCACTGTAGAATTCAACGATGTCATCAATCTCATCATCTGGCAGCTTGCGAAGGTAACGTCTTAACATCTGCATGTACTTTGCAGTTTCAGAAGTCATGTGTCTGATCCTCCTTTACAGGATATTTGCTGACCTCAAAAATCGAATCGAGGCTTTCCTTATAGTCTTTCCATACCTGCTTAACGCGTGCCAGATGTGATTCACCAGCAGACGTAATGCGATAATAGCGGCGATTGCGTCCATGATATGGCTGATCATACGTTTCAACGAACTGATCTCTTTTTAGCCGGCGCAATACCGGATAAAGAGTGGATTCTGAAATCGTAATCGCTTTTTGCATGTCTTGAGTCAGCGCGTAGCCGTAGTAATCTTTGCGTTCAAGCAGCGCCAGCACCAAGCCATCCAAAAGATCAGCTGAAACTTGAATTTTCATCTCTCGTTTCGCCTCTTTCAGTTTTATTTTATAATATTATACCGTATATAATATATCGAGGTAAATAGGTAATGCTGAAATTTCAATCAGCTGATTGCCAACTTTTCCGATAACACTTGATCTTTTATCGTTTAGTCCACTGCCATCTTAGGAATCATTAGGTAATGAAGGATAGCACGTGATTACCATTTTCCGCCTATAATAGCCACCGTTTTCTTCTGGTTTACCGACCATAGGAACTAAGCTTCACGGTCAGCTGAAAATCAAATCATTCGCCCCACAGACATTGCGATGTACTCAATCATCTCTGCTTAGTAATCGATCCTGCCAAAATCTAATAACCGACCCGATTTCAACAACATATTCGATTGCGGCTTTTGCGACTATCCGCTGACTGACTCGATGATCGTAATTCGATTTCGATATTCATCATTTGCTTCTTTGACCAACAAGTTAATTCAATGATCAAAGCTTGATTTTAAGCAGTTTTTACACTGATTGGATAGCAAGCCAATAAAAAATGGGACCCCAGTCGTTTGACAAGGAGTCCCATTTTTACTTTTCACCAAGCTGATTTGTATCCTTAATCGAAAATTCCGTAATCTTAGCGGTAGCAGCTGGATAATCGCATCCATATATTTCAATCCAGCTTCTGCACGTTCACGGATGTAAAGCACCTAGCAGCTTAACGTGACGCACTTAGCAAATACTAAACCTAGCGTGGATTATGAATGCGCCATCTGCAATAATTCTTTAGCATGCTCGCGACTCAGCTTGGTAATTTCTTCACCTGAGATCATCCGAGCCAATTCATTAATTCGTTCTTCGGGATGCAGAATCGTAACGTGCGTCGTCGTACGATTGTTCTGCACGGTTTTTTGAATCAGAAAATGATGCTGAGCAACAGCGGCAACCTGCGGCAGATGCGTAATGCACAAAACCTGTGAATGCTGGGCAATCAGCTTGATCTTATCGGCAATGGCCTGGGCAACGCGACCGCTGACCCCCGTATCAACCTCGTCAAAAATAATTGAGGTAACGCCCTCATGCTGCGCAAAAATCGTCTTTAAGGCCAGCATGACCCGCGAAAGCTCCCCGCCGGAGGCAATCTTTACCAATGGCCCCATACTTTCGCCAGGGTTGGTTTGAATATAGAACTCAACATTGTCAATCCCATCCGGATAAAAGGTCATCGACTCATTTTGATGAAACTTAACCTCAAAAACGGCTTTGTCCATATAGAGTTCTTTTAGCTGCTGATGAACCTGGCCATTGAGCTGATGGGCGGCTTTTTGACGAACCTGGCTCAATTCACCGCCCAGTTTTTGCAGCTCGTCAGTCACCGCGGCCAGCTGCTGCTTAAGCTCATCATCTGAATCGGCGGTCTGCTCCATCGTCGACAGTTCCTTATGAATCTTTTCATAATATGCCAAGACGTCTTCAACCGTATCGCCATACTTGCGTTCCAAATCACCAATAATGGTCAGCCGTTCATTGATCTGTTCCAGACGGCCGTCATCGAATTCAAGCATGTCTAACTGACGACTGGCGGCATTGGCAGCATCCTGAAGTGAATAGTAGGCATCCCCGAGCGACTTGCTCAACTCATCATAGGCTGAGTCAAACGGTGCGATTTCTTGAACCTCATTCATTGCCTGGGCAACCTGATCCAGAACCGGTGCCTCGCCTTCATTTAAAACCCCGACGACCAGTTGCAGCGCATTGTTGATCTGTTGAAAATGCTCTAAGCGGTCGCGCTCGCTGGTCAGCTCATCTTCTTCATTGGCGTGCAGATCGGCAGCACTGATTTCTTTAACCTGGTAGCGCAGCATGTCCAGACGCTGGGCCCACTGCTGCGAGTCAGCCTGCTTGCGGCTCAGCGTTGCCTTCAATTTGGCATAGCGCTGATAGGCCTCTTGATATTTGGACAACAGCGGCTTAACCTGGTCGGCAGCAAACTGATCGAGCATGTGCAGATGGTTTTCTGGCTGCATTAGCTGCTGATGATCGTTTTGCCCTTGAATATCAACCAGATGAGCACCGATTCTACGCAGCGTGGCCGTATTGATCAGCGCGCCATTGACCCGGATCACGTTCCGGCCATTGCGATGAATCTCACGCGAAATAATCAGCGTGCCATCATCACGTTCAATTCCCAGATCATCCAGTAATGCAAAAAAGCGCTGATCATCCGGTAATGTGAACTGGCCCTGCAGATGAAGCTTTTCTTCGCCATGCCGAATAAACTCCTGTGAGCCGCGATTGCCAGCCAATAAACCCACCGCATCGATAATAATGGACTTGCCGGCCCCGGTCTCACCAGTCAAAACCGTCATCTGATCGCTAAAATCCAGCGTTAAATGCTCAATAATCGCTAAATTATCAATTGTCAGTTCCTGTAGCATAGCCGATCACCCAGTCTAGCGCAGTGCCTGCAGCGTTCGTTCAAATTCAACGGCAGCTCCGGCAGAGTGACAGACGATCAAAACCGTAGCGTCATCGCCAATCGCGGTAAACACGGTGGGATATTTCATCTGATTGATCAGCATGGCGGCTACCGGACCGTTGCCTGGCCGCATTGACAAGGATACGAAACGATCGCTGCGCTTCATTTCCTGCAGCTCATTACCCATCACGTTTGCCAGCCGTTCTTCTTTATTGTCCTGACGCCGGGCTGGCAGGCTGTAGTGATAGCCGCCGCCTACGCTTGGCACCTTGAGCAGCTGCATATCCTTGATGTCGCGTGAAATCGTAGCCTGCGTGACGCGAATGCCGGATTTGGCCAGCAGCTTGACCAGATCTTCTTGACGTTCGACGTATTGATTGGAAATAATTTCTTGAATGTGTCGCTGACGTTCTGATTTTTTCATTGACAAAGCCTCCAAAACTAATCCTGCTTGTTCAGTTCCGCATAAGCCGCGCTGATCGTCTGGTCGATGTCAACTTCTGGTGCGATGCGGCCTTCTCGATCAACCAGCTGCAGGTGCGCCAAAAATTCAATATTCCCTTGACCACCTTTAATCGGCGAGAAATCCAGTCCTAAAACATCAAAATGATCGGCGGTTGCAAAGCCCAGAACATGCTGCAGCACTTCTTCATGCACCTTGCGATCACGAACGATGCCATGCTTGCCAACATGCTCCTTACCGGCTTCAAACTGCGGCTTGATCAAGGCCACGACCGAGCCGCCCATTTTCAGAATCTGGGCCAGTGGCGGCAGAATCAGACTCAAAGAAATAAACGATACGTCAATCGAGGCAAACTCCGGCTGACCATGCGTAAAATCAGCCAGCTTGCTGTAGCGGAAGTTGGTCTGCTCCATTACCACGACGCGCGGATCGTCCCGCAGCTGCCAAACCAGTTGATTGGTACCAACATCTAAGGCATAGCTGAGCTTGGCGCCGTTTTGCAGCATCACGTCGGTAAAGCCGCCGGTCGAGCTGCCAATATCCAGTACCACTTTGTCTTTAACCGAGATGTCAAATACCTTGAGTGCCTTGGCCAGTTTCAGACCACCTCGGCTGACGTACGGCATCTTCTTGCCCTTCATGTGCAGCGTTGTCGTAACGGGAATCTTTTGCCCTGGCTTATCAAGGCGCTCATTGTTCTTGCCTAGGATCTCGCCAGCCATTACGGCACGCTTGGCTTGTTCTCTGGAATCGAACAGGCCCTGCTTGACTAGTAAAATATCAACGCGTTCTTTTTCAATCATAATCTCGTCCTATAGTTTAAAGTATGCCAAAAATTGATCAAAACCAGCCATTGATCGTCCTGTCAGTTCTGTCAGCTGCTGCTGAGCCGCTTTTGCCTGACTAAGGGCTTTTTGCAGCTGTTCTTTAGCACCATCAAGTCCCAACAGTCCTGGATAGGTGTTTTTGTGCTCAGCGGCGTCTTTTTGAGTTGCCTTGCCCATCTGTGCTGGCGTGGCTACCACGTCCATGATGTCGTCATAGATCTGAAAAGCTAAGCCAAACTGCGCGCCAAACGTTCCTAAAAGGTCAATGACTGCAACCGGCTGCTCAGTGATGATACCGCCTGCCTGAACCGCGTATTTGAGCAGTGCTCCCGTTTTTTGGCGATGCAGATACTGCAGCTCGGTTAGCTTCAGATGCTGGCCCTCGCCCTCGATATCGCGTGCCTGTCCAGCGACCATACCGCTGGGACCGGCCGCCTTAGCCAAAGCCAGCGTTAGATTCGCCTGAACGGCAACCGGCAGCTGATTGTCCGTCAGCCATTGAAAAGCCAGCGTCAGCAAGCCATCACCAGCCAGCGTCGCCATCCCCGCGCCAAACTTGACGTGATTGGTTGGCTCGCCCCGCCGCAGATCATCATTGTCCATCGCTGGCAGATCATCATGAATCAGCGAGTAGGTATGCAGCAGCTCTAAGGCACAGGCAGCCCGCAGCGCATTCTGGTCGATCTTTTCGCCCAGCATCTCAATCGTTGCCAATGTCAGTGCCGGTCGTAAGCGTTTGCCGCCCGCTTCAACCGAGTAGCACATTGATTCTTTTAAAGTCGGCTGGTCGATGTCCATTGGCAGAGCCTGGTCCAGATAGGCATCGATCCGTGTTTTAAGTTCCGTTATCGTGCTGACCATTTGCTCATTCCTTTCATTAATCGCAAATTAGAAAAGATCAACGTTATCGTCCTGACCGTCTTCAAATCCCTGGCCACTAAACTGTGAACGGTATCCCTGGTGTCCTGAGCCATCATCGCTGCGGCTGTCGGTTGGATCCTCGACTTCCTTGCCATCGTCTTTCATCAGATGGGCAACCGTAGCCTCCGCGTTTTGCAGCTGTTTTTGCAGACCGTTTGCCAATTCCATACCGGTTTTGAATTCATTCAATGATTCTTCCAAAGACAGATTGCCCTGCTGCAGCTCGTTGACGATTTGCTGCAGCTGACTCATCTGTTCTTCAAAGCTAGGTTGTTTTGCCATTTTTTACCTCTTATTGATTTTTTTGATTACTGCTTCAGCCGTGCCATCACTAAAATGCAGCGCCACTTGCTCATCAGGCTGCAGCTGACTGGTGCTGGCAACGACTTTATTATCTTCTTTGGTCACATAGCTGTAGCCGCGCGCCATCACTTTCAGCGGACTCAGTGAATCCAGCTGACTGAGCAGATTCTTGAACCGATCGCCTGCCGACAGCAGCTGCTTATCCATGGCATGAACCATTGCCTGCTGCAGTTGTGTGAGCTGTTGTCGATTCTGCTGCAGTCGATTGGCTGGCGCATTCAATAAAAGCGAATCCAACAAGCGCTGCCAGGCGTGACTGGTTTGCGAAAGGCGCCACTGCATGGACTGCTGCAGCTTTTCAGTCAGCTGGTCAACATGCTGCTGTTCGCCTTCATACAGACGAGCAGGCTGAGAAAACACATAGCTGCTGGTTAAGACCTGCAGCTGCTGCTGGGCCTGCTGCAGTTGGTTCTGAATCGTATTAGCCATCTGCGTACGGGCTCGCTGCAGTTCAGTCAGAATGTCCAGCAAATGCAGCTGGGTCGCCATTTCCGCTGCCAGTCCCGGTACCTGAGCCCGATAATCAGCCGCCAGATCACAGATGGTCGTATCAGTTTCATGACCAACCCCTGAGATTACGGGAATCGGGCTGGCCGCTACTGCTCGCGCCACGATTTCTGAGTTGAACGGCATCAGATCTTCTTCTGAGCCGCCGCCCCGCGCCACGATCAGCGTATCAAACGTGCCATTGATGCCAGCGCGCTGGATCTGGCGAGCCAGATCCTCAGCAGCCCGCTCGCCTTGTACCTGCGCTGGATAAAAAACCGCTTGAGCCAAGGGATTGTTGTTGCGGATCCGCGTAATCATATCATGCTTAACGGCCCCATCATTGCTGGTCACAATCGCAATCCGCCTAGGAAACCGATTCAGTGGCCGCGGATTTTGCGCATGCGAAAATACCCCACTGGCCTTCAGTTTTTTATAGGTTTCTTGAAATGCCAGCTGGGCTGCACTGACGCCAACCGGCAGCATCCGATTGACATAAAACTGATAGCGGCCGTTTCTTTCATAGACCGTCACCTTGCCGCCCAAGATAACCTCCATGCCGTTTTCCGGTGTGAAGTCGACTTTTTCCCAGTCGCTGCCAAACATGACGGCATCGATTACGGCCTGCTGATCTTCGGGCGCGTCATCATCTTTAAGCGAAAAGTACTGATGGCGTGCTCTTTGCTTAAAGTTGGTCAGCTTGCCAACGATCCAAAGATTTTTTTGCAGATAAGGATCAAAATCAAATTTGCGTTTGATATAGCGAGTCAGTTGATTAACCGTCAGGCAATCCTTTTTATCCATTAATTTCCGCGCTCCATTCTGCCAAATCAACCGTTTGTTCCATTAAAGAGGCAATCGTCATTGGACCAACCCCACCTGGAACGGGCGTAATCATTCCCGCAACCTCTTTGACTGATTCAAAGTCAACGTCGCCAACGATCGTCCCGTCATCCAGCCGATTGATGCCGACATCAATCACCGTGGCTCCCGGCTTAACGGCATCGGCCTTGATCAAATTAGGCACGCCGGCTGCCACGACCAGAATATCGGCTTCACGCGTTCGCTTAGCTAGATCCTTAGTGCGCCGTCCGGTAATCGTTACCGTGGCATCCTCATTGATCAGCAGCGCCTGCAGCGGCCGACTGACCAGCGTGCTGCGGCCAACGATCACAACGTCCTGGCTGGCCAATGGAACATGGTAGTGGCGCAGCATCGTCATAATTCCCCGTGGCGTGCAGGCAACTGGATAATTGCCTTGAACGTTGTTATAGAGCTTACCGACATTGATGGGATGAAAACCATCAACGTCTTTGAGCGGATCAATCAGATTAACGATTGCCGTGTCGTCAAGATGATTAGGCAGCGGCTCTTGTACCAGGATTGCGTGAATCGATGGATCGCTGTTTAAGTGCTCAACCGCCTGTACCAGTTCAGCTTGCGTGGTTGAGGCCGGCAATTGTTCTCGTACCGACTTCATCCCCAGACTGTGCGCCTTTTTTTCCTTGCTGCGCGTGTAGATCTGGCTGGCTGGATCATCACCAACCAAAATCGTTGCAATCCCCGGCGTAACGCCTTTTTCCTTTAGCTTCTCAATACGCTGCTTAGTGTGGGCGTTGACTTCTTTAGCCAATGCCCGACCGTCGATCAATGTTGCCACTAAAATCTCTCCTTATCAGACTGCATAAAAATTGCATATGTTTATATTCTAGCATTAAAGCCGCAACAAAAAAACTCATCCCCGCTTTGGAGATGAGTTTTTTGATTAATTTTGCTCGCTTTCAATGCTGCCTAAAACACCATTGATAAAGCGGTACGACTTTTCATCGCTGAAGTCGTGTGCCAAGCGTAAGGCTTCGTTAATAGCCACGGCATTTGGTACCTGCGTGTATTCCAGCTCGTACAATGCCAGGCGCAGAATCACCAGATCAGGGCGAGCCAAGCGTGATAAGGTCCAGCCTGGAGCCAGCTTGGATTCGATCTGAGCGTCCAGTTCATCTTGGTGAGCCAAGACGCCATTGACCAGCTCTGGCAAGTAGGCCGGCACCTCTTCATCCGGCTTGAGCCCCAAGCGTTCTGCGTAGATTGCCTCGCGATCGATTTCCGGATCCGAAGCCAATGCAAAAAGCGTTTGAAAGGCGCATTCACGGATCGCATGACGACTAATTTCCACTATTCTTCACCATCTTTGTTTTCGTGTTCCCCAAAAATATCATTGGGGTCAACCTGTTGCTCTTCTTTTTCCGTAATTACGCCCTGTACGTGAACGTTGACTTCCTTAACGCTCAGATCAGTCATCAGCGTAACCTGCTGCTTGATTTTATCTTGAATCTCAGCAGCAACCTTAGGAACGGAAACGCCATATTCCAAGTAAACGTCGACGTCAATCGACAGTTCGTCATCACTGTTGGAAAGCTTAACGCCGCGACGATGGTCAGAACGCCCCAGTAATTCACTGACGCTGTTGGCAATCGAGCCATGCATGCGTGAAACGCCCTCAATTTGACCAGCGGCAATCCCTGCAATGATTTCTAAGACACGTGGAGCGATTTGAATCGTACCCAACGATTGATCTTCGCTGTTTAAGATAATGTTGGAATCTTCTGCCATTTGTCAGCCCTCCAGTTTTTTCGTCATTAAGACATCCTTTTAATTATGCACTATTCCGCCAAAATTGGCAACCATGCTAGCTTAGCGCGGTCAGTGCAAATTCGTCAATTACTTTTACATCATGATTGTACCAATCGTGAATTACCAAGTCTACCTGCTTGACGACAAAGCTGCCAAATCGCAGTTGATCCATCTTGGCCAAGTCAAAAAGCAGCCCGTTTGGATCGTCCAATGGCGCTTTAAAACGGGCAATCGTGACATGACCGGATGCTGTCTGATAACGCTCAGCAAGCGGCAATTCTTTAGCCAGCTTTAAGCGCAGCGCCTCCCGCAGCTCAAACAGCTCATCAGAATAATATCCTGCTGCCAAAATACCGCTGGGACTGGCAATCAAGCCTTGCAGCGTGACTGAAAACGGGCGGCAATTCGCCAGCAGTTCTTTGATGCTGTTTTGATAGGCCGCCAAAACAGCCGGTGCCAGCGAAAAATCAGCCCGTGCTCCGATCAGATCCAAAACGGTCAGATGCAGATCGGCCAATGGATAACAGTAGAGATTGGGATTGGCGATTCGCAGTTTCTGCTGAGCATAGCCGATGTTTCTGCCGACATGAACCGGCAGCCGAGCAAGCAGCGTCAAACCACGTCGCGAATCTGCCTTAACTTGACATAGATAAGGATCAGTAAACTGATTTTTTAAGATGGCTGCTTTGCCTTTTTGATCAATTGACTTATATAAACTGTCTAGCTCTTTTTTCATCTTAATATTTAACGATTTCCAGCTCGGTTGGCGCCGTCGTCAGCACTTCAACTCCGCCATGCGTTACCAAAATATCGTCTTCAATGCGCACCCCGCCGATTTCTGGAATATAGATCCCCGGCTCCACGGTAATGACCTGGTTGTTTTGTACGATCACATCGCTGGCATTGGGACCATAGCTGCTTGGCAGTTCATGAACGCTCAAGCCAATGCCGTGACCCATGCCATGATTGAACTCATCGCCATAGCCAGCAGTTTCAATGATCTGGCGGCCGGCAGCATCCAACTGATCACCGTGGATTCCGACCCTGGCAGCTTCGATCACGGCCTGGCGAGCTTCATTGACGATTTTATAGACGTCCTTTAGCTCTGGATCAATGTCGCCAATTCCAAACGTCCGCGTCATGTCTGCCGTATAGCCTTCAACAAAGTAGCCAAAGTCCAGCGTAACAATATCGCCTTCTTCAATTTCCTTATCGCCGGCTGTTGCGTGCGGCATGGCAGCGTTGGCACCACTGGCACAGATGGTCGGAAACGAGGCGGACTCGGCACCATGCTCCTTCATCCAAAAATCAAGCCGGTTGGCAACCTGTCTTTCGGTCATTCCTGGTTTAATAAAACTCAAGACGTATTCATAGCCAGCTGACTGCAGCCGGGCAGCCAAGCGGATCTTTTCAATCTCATCGGGGTCCTTGATTGCCCGCATCGACTCAATCAGCCCATCAAAAGGTACGATGTCAGCGGCCATGATTTCATCTAAGACGTCATAGATCCGGTAGTCAATCGTATTTTCAAACCCGATGACCTCAATCTGCATGCCCTGACAGATCTGATTTAAAGCTCCCCAGTAGTCCCGCGTGATCGTAGCCACGACCTCATCGCTGTCAAATTCCTGCAGCTCAGTAGCATAGCGATCATCGGTAATCAAAATGGCGGCATCCTTGGTAATCAAAAGCTCGCCATCCCCCTGCATCAAGTCAAAGCCGGTAAGATAGAAAATATTTGCCTCATTGGTAACCATAAACGCGTCAATATATGAAGCATCAAACTTTTTCCGCAGCCGTTCAATTCGTGAAGCCATATTCAACAACCTTTCTTTTTCATCTTTATCAATCATTATTTTAAGCCATTAAGTCGTCAAGAGATGAACGAATGGACGTATCGACAGTTCATAAAAGCGCTCATCTGATAGCTGGTGCTGCTCGTTTTCCCAAAAGCGGCTGGTCCAAAACTGACCGATGTTGAGCCAAATAAAATTTAGTGCAATCTGCTCTGGATTTACGTCCTCCCGAATCCGGCCGCGTTTTTGCATCTGCTCTAAATATTGCGTGATCTGTTCTTGAATGCCATTTTTAATCTGATAAGTCGCCGCATGCAGCTTCTGCTTTTGCGCTGGGTCCTTGACCGTGCTCATCAGCATTACCATCACATGCTGCTTAGGCCACTGCTTTCGAAAACATCTGGAAAAATCAATCAGATCGGTTTCCAGATCCCAAACCGGCTTAAAATCAGCTATGATGTCCATCAAACTCTTGCGATATCTGACGATCAACCCGGTTGCCAAGCCAAGCTTATCGCCAAAATGACGAAAGATCGTACTTTCATTAACGCCAGCGGTCTGGGCCAGCTGTACGGTTGTCGTTGCGCTGTAGCCCTGCTGTTCAACCAATTGAGCAAACGCCTGCATGATTTTTTCATCGGTGGCTGACTTGCTTTTCATTGGCCCATCTCCTTTCCTGCTTAATTTTACTACATTGCAAGTATTTACTTGCAATATTTTTTGAGTATAATAACTTCTAGACTAATTTCTGTTAATTTTAAATTAACTGCTACAATTTTAGAAGGTGAAAAGTTTGGTAAAAACCATTTATTATACCGAACCAACTGATGACGTAGTTCAAAGCGCGCATCAAGACTTTCAGCTGCCTGATGATTTTTGCTGGCTGCGCACTAAGCCGACTGAACGCTGCTGGTCTTTGATGGTGCGCAGCAGTGCCAAAGCGTTTGCCTATCTGTATACTTATGGCTATCGACAAACTCGAATCATCGGCCTGGAAAAGCTGAGTCCCTACCAAAAGCAGGGATACTTTGTCTATGGCAATCATACGCAGCCGATCAACGACGTATTCATGCCGTTTTTAGTCGGTCAGGCCCGGCATTTCTACGCGCTGGCAGCTCCAGCCAACTGGGGGATTCCTGTGATCGGCCCACTGCTTTCTTTTGGCGGCGCGCTGCCGGTTGGCAATTCGCTTCACCAAACTGCACAGCTCTTAAAAGCCATCCAAAAAGTCGTTCAGCATCAGGGACATGTCTTCATTTATCCTGAAGCTCACGTCTGGCCTGCCTATACTGAAATCCGCCCTTTTCCCGACACCAGTTTTCGCTTTCCAGTTAAAACGCAAAGCCCGGCATTTTGCATGACGACGACCTATCAAAAGCCGCGTTTTGGGAAAAAGCCGCGTCTAACTGTTTTTATTGATGGACCGTTCATCCCTGCTGAAAACCAATCGGCCAAAAAACAGCAGGTCTGGCTGCACGATCAGATCCAAGCCGCAATGAATCAGCGCGCCCACTGCAGCAGCTATGAATCCATCAAATACGTTCAAGAAAGAAGATGAAACCGTGAATATTTTATTTTGTGGCGATCACCGCGCTGAAGATGGCGTCTTGATCGTTACGCTTTCTCTGCTTCACCATGTCAAAGAGCCGTTAAACATCTATGTTCTTACCATGAAAACGGCTACTGAAACCCGCGAATACGAACCGTTCAGCAAAAAAGCCGCCGATCTTTTGACCCAGCAGCTTCAGTCCTATAATCCACAAAATACGCTGCATCTGATCGACTGCACTGAATTATTCAATGAATCGCAGCCGTCAGCCAACATGAATTCCCGCTTTACGCCCTATTCCATGCTGCGCCTTTATATCGACTTGATTCCCGACATGCCAGATCGCCTGCTTTATCTAGACAATGACGTTATCTGCCGCGAGCCTTTTGACGATTTTTACTATCAAGATCTGACTGGCGTGCAGGTCGTCGGCGTACTGGATCACTATGGCAAATGGTTCTTCCACCATCAAATGCGCATGGCCGACTATATCAATTCAGGAATTCTGCTTTTGAATCTGCCAGAGATCAAGGCAACCAATCTATTCGTCAAGGCACGCCGTATGATTGCCACGCGCCACATGTTCATGCCGGATCAAGCCGCGATCAACCGTCTTTCGCACGCCAAAAAAATCGCGCCGCGGCGGTTCAATGATCAACGACGCCTTCATCACGACACCGTTTTTCAGCACTTTACCACCAGCTTTCGTTTCTTCCCATGGTTCCATATTCTCACGGTCAAACCATGGCAGATCAGCAACGTCCATAAAGATTTGCGACTGCATGAATATGATGGTCTGTTGGAAGAATATCAGCAGCTTAAATCTGAACTATAAGGAAGGTCAATATGTCTCAACCAATTCCAATTTTCTATACGATCAGCGATGACTTTGCACCCTATGCCGCCGTAGCGATTGAATCACTCCTGCCTTACGTCTCATCAGATCACCAATATCAGATCATTATCGTTCATCAGGGCTTGCGTCAGGCTACGCGGCAAAATCTTAAAAGTCTGACGCGCGATAACGTTGAAATTATTTTTTATGAAATCAATGATGCCAAGCTGGGAGCCATTCAAAATCGTAAAGAAAACTTTTTGCGGGCCGATTTCTTCACGCCCAGCATCTTTTATCGACTGTTTTTAGCGGATCTTTTCCCGCAATACGATAAGGCAATCTATGTCGACAGCGATACGGTCTGGAACGGCGACCCGGCAGAAATGTTTGCCATCGCACTCAATGACGATCTGATCGGGGCAGCCCCCGACCATTCCGTAGAACACGTTGCTCCAATGCAGACCTACATCAAAAATGCAGTCGGCGTACCGGCAGCTGAATACATCAACTCTGGCGTTTTACTGATGAATTTTAAACAGCTGCGTCAAGACGATTTTACTCAGCACTTCTTGTATCTGCTGCAAAAATATCATGTCGACTGCATCGCTCCCGATCAAGATTATCTAAACGTCATGTGCAGCGGCCGCATTACCTACCTGAACGAAAAATGGAATGCCATGCCTAAAGATGTTGAATTTGCTGCTGAACGTGTTGACGATCCCAAACTGATTCACTACAACCTCTTTTTCAAGCCATGGCATTTTGATCAAGTGATGTATGATCAGTACTTCTGGCAAGCCGCTCAAAAAACGCCTTACGCCCAGCAGCTCAAAACGGTGCGGGCCCACTATACGCCAGCCATGCAGCAGCTTGACCGGGAAAAATTGATGAGCATGCTCAATCACGCCGACGAACTGCCGAAAAATCCAGTTACGTTTAAGAAGCTGCAGGACCAAGGAGAGCAGGTGCAGCTTTCATGATTATTGGCGACCATCGTGATCAAGTGATCAACAATATTGCCGATCACGCGCAGCAGGGCCTCTTTAACGAAAAAGTCGAAATTGACGACCCGCAGATGACCTCAGCAGAAAGCCTAGATATCATTAATCAATTTTGGCAGGATCAGACTCATTGGCGCGCTCGCTTTGACAACTTGATTGCCAGAACCACAATGCGTGGAATCACGGACTGGTTCAACCACGATACCACGTTTTGTGGACTAGAAAATCTTAAGCCGCTTTCGCCAACTCAAGGCGCAGTAATTACCAGCAATCACTTTAATCAGCTGGATAATACCGTCATCCGCAAGCTGGCCCAAAAAAATCATCGTCGCCTGTTTATCGTCATTCAAGAAACCAATCTCAAAATGGGCGGCTTGATCGGCTTTTTGATGAATCATCTCGATGTCTTACCGCTGGCTAAAAACGTCAACTATCTTGGCCGCACGCTGCCGCAAAAAATCGCGCAGCAGACTAGGCATGGGCACTGGGTTCTGATCTATCCAGAACAAGAGATGTGGTTCAACTACCGCAAGCCTCGTCCCATCAAGCGTGGTGCCTACTACTACGCTGCCAGGGCCAACGCGCCGATCATATCTTGTTTTACGGAAATCATCGACCTGCCCAAAGCCGAAAAAAATAACGACGATTTTTATCAGACCCGCTATCGGTTGCACGTTCTGCCGCTGATTTGGCCAGATCCCCAGCTTTCGGTCAACGAAAACGCCAAGTTGATGATGGAAAAAGACTATGCTCAAAAAAAGGCTGCTTATGAAAAGGCCTATCAGAAAAAACTTGACTATCGCTTTACCCCGCACGATATCGCGGGCTGGCGCGGTTAATCACCGTTTTTTAATAATTTTTTGATAATCTACTTGCATTTTGTAAGATGTCATGTAAAATAAGGGCATGTTTAAAGATGCGTTGATAAATAACCAGAAAGGAGAGGTGCATCATGATTAAGTCTAACTTTGCTATGAACATGACTTGTTGCTGCCTTTTTCTTTCTGCGGAAAAGGCTTGTTTTGCATTAGTATAAACAGCCCGATCGACAGCCCAGTCGATTGCAAAGCCCCGCAGACTAGCAATAGTTTGTGGGGCTTTTTGTATCCATCGCACTTTAAATTATGACAAACTCACCGGTGAAAGTCTGATTGTTTAACTATCGCAATCGTTAGGAAAGGAGCACCTGATGACTAATCCGCGTCTTAAAATCGGTATCTTAAACTTGATGCATGACAAGGCTGCCACTCAGCAGCGTTTTTCATCAATCTTTAAGGCCCTTGATCCCACGGTTGAACTTACTTTTTTCTATCCCGTTGACCACTACCGCAATCGGCCGGTCCCAAAACTGGTTCAACAAATCTCTGAACCGCTGGACCTTAACAAAGTAAGTCAGCTGCAAGGATTCATCATTACGGGTGCCCCGATTGAGCAGATTCCATTTGCACAGGTCGAATATCATGATGAGGTCACGCGCCTGATTGATACGCTGGTCGACCTAAACATCCCGCAGCTCTACATCTGCTGGGGTGCCATGGCTGCCGCCAACTATCTGTATGGCATTGAAAAACGGCAATTGACCAAAAAATACTTCGGCGTCTTCGACAATGAGGTTTTGGTTGAAACCCCCGTTTTAAATGGCCTGACCATTCCCTTCCCGGCACCGCATGCACGCTATGCCGAGCTGGACCATGACCAGATTCGCCAAACGCCTGGACTGACGATCAACGCCGTGTCTAGTGATAACTACCTGCTTTCGCTAACCGGCAGCGACAATCAAGACTTTTTGTTTGCCCACCTTGAATACGATCGTCTGGCACTATTAGCCGAATACCAACGGGAAACAGCTGCCCATCCTGATCGTCACTACGCATTGCCTAAGAATTATTTTAAAGACATTAATACGCTGACTGATCCCCAATTCAAGTGGGAAAAAGTCCAGCAGCTATATTTTAAGAACTGGCTGCAAAAAACAGCTGAATATTCACAAAACGCACTAACCATTGCCTAAAGGAGAAAAAATTATGTCAAAAATCTACACTTCAATCGACCAGCTGATCGGCAGCACGCCTCTTTTAAAGCTTAACCGTATTGTTCCCGAAGATGCCGCCGACGTCTACGTAAAGCTGGAATTCTTCAATCCTGCTGGCTCCATCAAAGACCGGATCGCGCTGGCAATGATTGAAAAAGCCGAAGCAGAAGGCAAGCTCAAACCTGGCGACACGATCATCGAACCAACTTCAGGCAACACCGGGATTGGGCTGGCCAGCGTAGCAGCTGCCAAGGGCTACCACCTGATTATCGTCATGCCAGAAACGATGAGCGTTGAGCGTCGCAAGCTGATGCAGGGCTATGGTGCGGAACTGATTCTGACGCCTGGTGCCGATGGAATGAAGGGCTCAATTGCCAAAGCCCAAGAACTGGTTGACACCAAAGGCTACTTTATGCCAATGCAGTTTGAAAACCCAGCCAACCCAGCAATTCATGAAGCGACGACTGGTCAAGAAATCATTGATGCTTTTGGCAAGGACGATCTGCCTGACGCTTTTGTTGCCGGGGTTGGTACTGGCGGCACGCTGAGCGGTATCGGCCACGCCTTGAAAAAAGCCGATCCAAACATTAAGGTCTACGCCTTGGAGCCTGCTGAGTCACCACTGCTTAAAGAAGGCAAGGCTGGCAAGCACAAGATCCAAGGTATCAGTGCCGGTTTCATTCCTAAGACGCTGGATCAAGAAGTCTACGACGGCATTATTGAAGTTTCCAGCGATGATGCTATTAAGACCGGTCAAGCAGTCGGTCGTCTGGAAGGCTTCTTGCCAGGTATCTCAGCCGGCGCCAACATTTATGGCGCAATTGAGTTAGCCAAGCAGCTGGGCAAAGGCAAGAAGGTCGTAACGGTATCTCCTGATGGCGGCGACCGCTACCTGTCCACTGATCTGTTCAACTACTAAAAATCAGCAAAAGCTCCAACTTGAGATTTCTCAAAAGTTGGAGCTTTTATTATCGTATCAATAATTTTCGATCAATGCTGCCACGCGATCCTGCAGCTCAGCAACCGAATGTCGTCGCGAGCGAGCACATTCCTTGGCTGGCTGGCCACAGATCAGGCATTGGCGCTTAGGCAGTCCCAGTTCAGTTCGCGATATCGAAACGGTCTGATTGTTTTGACGACTCAAAACATCAAGATCAAATAGCCGATGAGTAGCCCGAGACTCTTCAAATTCTGTTGTCAGTTGTTTGACCTGCACGGCTGGGCCATCAACCAGATAGAAACGTTCTGGCCCCGTTGACTCCCCTAGCCATTGCTCAGCCATCCTAAACTGAAATTTAGCGGCCAGCTGTTTTTCAAAAACTGCTAAACCAGCCGCAAAAAAGTCTCTGATTGTTTGATTGTTCTTGATTGGTCCAGGAATATTCAGCTTAGCAGCAATCACGGTCTGCTCTGGATGTTTTGCCGTCAGCTGATTCTGCAGGGCCACGCGTCGATCACGGTTTGCTAAGACGGCCGGAATTGATTGCGGCTTTCCGTTTTCAAATAAATGATTCATTTTATCATTCCTCATCTGAATTGCTTTGACAGCGCCAACCAAACAAAAAAGCTCAAGGCAGCTGATAAAACTATCAAATGCTTTGAGCTTGATTTTATTATTCGGCAACTGGGTAAACCGAAACTTTACGGTTGCTGCGACCCATGCGTTCAAACTTAACAACGCCGTCGATCTTAGCAAACAAAGTGTCGTCACCACCGCGACCTACGTTTTCACCTGGGTGAATGTGGGTACCACGTTGACGGTAGATGATAGAACCGGCCGTTACGACAGAACCGTCAGCAGCCTTAGTTCCCAGACGACGACCAGCAGAGTTACGACCGTTGGCAGTCGAACCGCCCCCTTTGTGGTGGGAGAAGAATTGAAGATCCATAATCATAGTTTTCACCTCCAGCTTGAAATTTGTTTTTAAGACATTTTTATGTCAATATTTTCAGCATACTGTTCTTGAATGTCAAGCATGGCTTCCAAGAATGTCTGCATTAAAATCTGGGAATCGTGTCCCGGATCAATTGAGCTGACCTTAAGCAAACCGCCATTCGCATGGTCTGCTGTAATCGTAGCAGGCTGCTTAACGACTCTTTCCAAGCCATTGACCGTTGCGATTGCCAAAGCAGAAACCGCAGCACAGACAATGTCTTGTCCATAATCGCCATGATCGGCATGCCCAGTCATCTCAAACGAAGCTATTCCATGATCCTGATTGGTATGAAAAACCGCGCGAATCATTGAATCACCCCATTAAGCGTTGATCGTGTCAATCGTAACCTTAGTGTATGGTTGACGGTGACCCTTCTTGGTGTGGGTGTGCTTCTTTGGCTTGTACTTGAAGGTAACAACCTTCTTTTCCTTGCCTTGCTTGTCAACAGTACCTTCAACAGTAGCACCGTCAACAAATGGCGTGCCGACCTTAACGTCGTCGCCGCCTACAAAGATAACCTTGTCAAAAGTTACCTTTTCGCCTTCTTTTGCGTCCAGCTTTTCAACGTAGATAGCTTGACCTGCTTCTACCTTGTATTGCTTGCCGCCAGTAACGATAATTGCGTACATCAGTTTGTGCACCTCCTTAATTTCTAAGACTCGCCGGCCGAGCAGCCGAAGCTTTTAAAACTCGGTTGCGTGCGGTTGTAGTTGTTGGTTCACAAATACAACGCTAATATCATATCAAAACATTTTGATTGCGTCAATAAAAATCAAGCCACAACAAAATAAAAATCACCAAGTCAAAAAAGCTCGGTGATTTTTTACTAGATTTCTAAGGCTGACTTGACCTTACCATCAAAAAACGAGGTTAAAAGCATTCCCTCACCACTGAACTGCTGCAGCATCTTCATCATGCTTTGTGTCATATAGCGTGGCGTATAGATCATGCCATCCTGCAGCCAGCTTTTGATTACGCCCAGCACGGCGGATGCCAAAAATGAAACCTGCATTTTGACTGGAACATCGAAATCGTCAAATTCACTGTCCAACTGTTTGGCATATTTCGTTAATTCCTGGCAAAGGCGATCATAGAGCTGTGCATAGAAGAAATCATTGCGTTCATTATTCAATAAGACATCAAAGACTTCTGCACTGTTTTCGATGCATTGAAAGGCTTCATTTAAAGACAGCACCTGAACTGAGTTGCCAGACGTTGAGATCTGGCGCTCAACCATAATTTGTGCAAACAGATCATCCAGGATCTCATTCATTGCTGACTTGATAAAATCACGCTTGTCTTTGTAATGCAGATAAAACGTACCTCGAGTAATATTTGCCGTTTCAGTAATCTTTTGGACGCTGATGTTTTCAAGCTTCTCATGCTTCATCAGATATACAAGTGCCTTGCGGAGACTACTGCGGGTCTTAACTACACGAGGATCAACCTTGCTGCCCGTCATTGACACTACGCCTCCAATCTAAAAAACGCTCTTTAGGTTAAAACATGTAGCTGGTCTACAAACTTGTTCTACCGTTAGATTAAAACGATGTAAGCGCTTTGTCAATAAATTAGACTTCCATTAACATAAAAGGTTTTGCAATGGTCTAATCAACTGTATTATTGACATTTTCGTGGAATATAATATACTTAATTAGGTCTGGGGCAATAGCTCAACTGGATAGAGCATTGGTCTTCTAAACCAAAGGTTGTGGGTTCGATTCCCACTTGCCCCATATAAAAAGCGTCAAAAATACTGATATAAAGGCATTCTTGATTGCATAGGTGTCCCAATAGTGTCCCAGCGTACTAAAAAACGACCGTCATACGACAGTCGTTTTATTTTTTTCGTGGATCTTTAATCCCAGTAACAGCTTCCATGTCATCAGTTGTTACTACCAAAGTATGACCAAATTTTCGATAAGAACCCTCTGGCCATTTTTGCTTACTTTGACGGAGGCTGGTTTTAACATAACTGTCACTTAACCCCCCAAATTTTTGAAGCCTCTACTGCCGTCATAATGTTTTTATCATTTAAGTTTATGTTCATTTGAAATCATCTTAGCAAATTATAGATTGATATTATCAATAGCAAGAACTGAAAATAACAGGCCTAATTTAATTTTAGTTGGATTTTTCATGTTTCTCCTCCGATTGTAGCCTTTTTTCAATCATATCAATGGCCGTGTTATTTAATGTAAAGTTTAAGATTTTATTAAGATATAGTTTTATGTTACAAAACTATTGCATTTTTTAATAAAAGTAACAATAATGAAACATATAGACAATGCTTTTGATGGGATCACAAAATGTTGCCACTCTTTATCATTTCGTTGATTCTTTCTTTATCTGTAGTTGGTCAAATCTTTTGGCAATAAAATCCCCGCCGCTAAGTCCCATAGCTTAACGGCAAGAAGCATCGCCTTTCCTTATCAATAAAAACGGCATCCGTCAAATGGCGAATGTCGTTTTTATTATCTGAAGAAACAGCTGGTCCCTGACAAACCGGTTCTTAAAGCATTATAATCAGCGCTGCCTTTCTTTTGCGACCCTGCAAAAAAGCTCGCAAAAGCGTGACGTACGGCTTTAGCGAGCTTGATTGACTTAATAGTTGTCTTCTTGACGCTGAATATTGATCTTCAGCTTTTCTTCATAGGCTGCCATGATTTCATCTTCAGTAAAGCCAAAATCAACCAGCCCCAGTTTTAAGAACAGATGCCAGGCATGGCGGAAATCTTCTTGCCGATGATTGAAGTAGCTGCCATATAAGAAGTTTTTAATTGCCAGATATTCCTTATTCCAATCTGGTACCTTTTCAGCCGGTTTGCCATTTTTGATCCGGGTCAGCATTTGCTCATCCAACACGATCAGATGCGTCCACTGCTTTTTGGCACTAAACAGCAAAAAGAAATTCAGCGCGTCAACGTATTCTTCTAATACCGTCTGATGATGCGTCCGGCCGGGAAGCTGCTTTCCTTGATGTTCCTTCCACACTTTGAACCATTCCGCGGCATTGGCAATCTCTGCCAGCTCAACGTCCAAGGCAGTAAAAACGTTTTGTATACGAGCTTCGGCGCCAAGTTGAATATCATGATCCTCATCCAGCTGCCAGTCAAATTCAATTGATTCGTGCAGCAACTTAGTAATATCTAACAAACTAATCTTCCTTTTCTTCTGCTTCTTTTGTTTCAACCAAATCAGCAGTCGGCTGTTCGATTTGACTGGCTAGCTGATCAGGCGTCGTCATCGTCAGATTTTCCGGCTCATCAGCAGCAAAAATCATTGCATCGGTCCGGACTGCTAAAAATTCACGGTTGTCAAGATACCATTCGCGAACCAGCGGATAGTGCAACAAGACATCAAAAAATGAAACGCGCTCCTCGCTGTCTAATACCCGAAAGCTCCATTCCTGGCTGTAGTCATCCGGATCAAAAGCCAATTGCAGACGGACGTTTTGATCCAGCCGCAATTCGGCACCATTGTTTTGCGGCAGGCTCAGCAGCATATAGTCGGTATCCGTAGTCTTGACAAACAATCGATCGATAATCGTCAGCGGCAGATCTGGTTTTTGCAGACGGAACCGCGCGCCATTGCCAGTTTCTAAGATGCCCAGGTCAATCACGAAGTCCAGCTGTTTTTCCAGCAGCAGAGCAAACTTGATCATTGGCTGCACCACGGCTTGCAGATCAAGGTCACTGAATTTCTGCGTCTGACGCACGATGAAAAAGTCAACCAGTGCCCGATTGCTGAACTTCAGAATCTGGTGCTTTAAATTCAGATAAAACAGCGGTTCATGATGATGCTGCTCGGCAAAGAAGGCCCCGCCGTTACGCGGATCAATCTCAAAAGTAAACCGCTCTTGATCCTCCATTGGCGAAATCTTGGCCAACAGCTGATGATGAATATCGTTTTCTTCGATTGTCAAGCCAGACTCATTGTTTAATTCCAGTATCCGCGCCATTAAAAGCAGATAGTAGTCGGCCAGCTGATAGTGCTGTGGGAACTTGACAAATGCATTTTCCAGGCTGAGCCCTTCCAATTTTTCCGTTGCCGCAAGCAGTTCTTTCGGATCCTTGGTCGAAGTCAGCTGATTAAGCAGAGCCACATAGCGCTGACCAACTTCCAGTCCTTGGGCGATCGAATTACTGAGCGAGCGAACGCGATCGGCCGCCGTTGAGATCATTTGATTATTGCTCATCTGCGCTCACCCCCGCTTGCTTGCCGCCCAGGCTCTTAAGATAGCTGGCATACAGATTCCGGTTGGCTAGTTCAAAGTCCTCAAACGTGCCAAACGTATCAACAATACTCTTTTGTTCGTAGCTCAAGATTGTGTTTTCCTTGGACAGATCCAGGACTACGCGCTCATTTTCTTTGATTGTATCAGCAGCAGTTCTTGATTCTTGTTCTTCATCTTCCAACTTGCTGATCTGTTCGACGATTACCTGCCGTGCTTCACGATTTTTATTGGATTCAAACAAACCGCTGTGCGCACTGGCATCCTTAAGCTGACTCTGCAGTTCGGCCCGCTTTTGCTCACGTTCCTGACGACTGTCAATCAGTTTTTGCAGACGATCGTTTTCACTGGAGATCTGTTCGATGCGATCGCTGTTATAACGCTTGTTTTGCTTGCTCAACTCAAAAGCGCGCGCCAGCTTTTGGTATTCTTCCTGATCAAAGGCAAAGCGGATATTCAGCACGTCTAATTCGCCAAACCGCCGCCGATCCCACCAATTTCCAAAATAGATGCGGTAGTGACCAGTCTGGTATTCCTCGTAGTAAAAGAATGGATAGGCCTTGCCCAAATATTGAATCAAGTTGGCACTCAAAAAATTGCTCAACTGATCAGCCAGATCATCGACCAGGTTCATTACGCCCTGTTCATTCGGCTGCTGCTCGCGATGCTCGATTTCAGCAGCATAGCGTTGATTGTCCAGCAATTGATATACCTTGCAGTCATCATGATGATCGACCGCGGTTTCCAATTCTTGCAGATACTTGATCTTAGTAGCAATTTGTTTATTGATTGCTTGGCTTACATCAAGCGCACCATTTGTCTGTTCAACATTTGCCATAGCTTTAACTCCTTAATTTAATACTGATTTAATCTTAGCGGATTTTTGACAACTTTTAAAGCGATTAATCCAGGTAGTTGCAAAATCTTTACCATTGGCGATAACGGTTGCAAATTTATTCAGAATGACTATAATATAGTTGTTCGAGTATTACACATATGTGGACTACTTGAATGTCAAGAAAAGAGGCGAAACTATTATGGCACGTAAGTTGAGTAAGCAAGAACGAAAAGAAATGGCCCGCAAGGCTATGGAAAAGCGTGGCAACAAAAAGCCTAGTGGTTCAGGCTTCGCTAAGCTGGATGCAGATGCCAAAAAGCTCAGTGAATAGTTTTTGTCACGATTCTGATTTAAAAAACGCAGCGTCACTTGCAACGCTGCGTTTTTTTCGTCGCTAAAATAAAAAGACCTGCAGCTTGGCAGGCCTTTTTGGCAAAACACAAATTAGTATTGGAGCATGTACTTGTCACGTTCCCAGTCAGAAACGTGTTGACGGTAACCGTCGTATTCACGCGTCTTGGCTTCAAAGAAGTTCTTGTAGAGGTGTTCGCCCATCGATTCACGAACGACTTCATCAGCACGCAGGCTCTTCAAAGCGTTGTGCAGGTTGGATGGCAGATCCTCAATGCCCTTGGCTTCACGTTCTTCTGGCGTCATCATGTAGATGTTTTCCGTAACTTCCTTCATTGGCGTCAGGTTGTTGCGCAGACCGTCCAGACCGGCTTCCAAAATAGCAGCAATTGCCAGGTATGGGTTAGCCGTGCAGTCAACGGAACGCATTTCAACCCGCGTTCCCATCTTGCGGTCGTCTGGAATCCGAATCAATGGTGAACGGTTGGATGCAGACCATGCAACGTAAACCGGTGCTTCATAGCCTGGTACCAGACGCTTGTAAGAGTTAACGGTTGGGTTGCAGATTGCCGTCAGTGCGCGCGCGTGCTTCAAGATACCAGCCAGGAAGTGGTAGGCCGTGTCAGACAATTGCAGTTCGCCCTTTTCATCGTAGAAGGCGTTGTTGCCGTCCTTGTCAAACAGTGACATGTTGGTGTGCATCCCAGAGCCGTTGATGCCGGACAATGGCTTTGGCATAAACGTAGCGTGCAGACCATGCTTTTTAGCAACTGACTTAACAACAAACTTGAACGTTTGAATGTTGTCGGCAGCTTCCAGAGCATTAGCGTACTTAAAGTCGACTTCGTGTTGGCCAGGAGCAACTTCATGGTGCGCAGCCTCAACGTCAAAGCCCATCTTTTCCAGTGCCAAAACGATGTCGCGACGGCAGTTTTCACCAGCATCGGCAGGCTCCATGTCAAAGTAGTTTTCGTTGTCGTTTACTTCAGTCGTTGGATTGCCCTTTTCATCAGTCTTGAACAAGAAGAATTCTGGTTCCGGACCAATGTTGAATGAAGTAAAGCCAGCCTTCTTCATGTCGTCTAAAACGCGGATCAAGTTGTTGCGTGGGTCACCAGCAAATGGCGTACCATCAGTCATGTGCACGCTGCAGATCACGCGGGCTACCTTACCGTGTTCCTCACCCCAAGGAAAGACCAGCCAAGTTGACATGTCAGGATAGAGGTACATGTCACTTTCATTGATGCGGACAAAGCCGTCAATTGAAGAGCCATCAAACATCATCTTGTTGTTCATCAGCTTGTCTAATTGGCTGACAGGCAGGTCCACGCTCTTAGTCGTACCAAACAGATCTGAGAACATTACCCGCAGAAAATGAACGTTTTCCTTTTCAACCAATTCATGAACTTCTTCTTTAGTGAATACGTGTTTTGCCATTTTATTCCATTCCTTCCACGATTGCTATTTCACAACTAGTTTCAGATGGCTAGACCAATTAAGGGATTGGTCATTGCTAATGCTTATGTTCAGCCTTCCCTCTGATTACTTTAATAGCCTACCAATTGAAGGAGAATAAGTCAATTTTTGATAGGGCTTTCACAGTTGATCGCGTTGATTAATTAGTTTGACTAACGTTTAACTTTAATTTTTTAACCAGTTTTTAACGACGGCTTCAATTTCATTAGTCGTATTCCGACCGCTAACCAGATCATACCATTGAACGTTCATCTTATTTCTAAACCAGGTCAGTTGACGCTTGGCATAGTGACGGGAATCCTGCTTAATTTTAGCTACCGCATCGTCAAGCGTTGTCTCACCCTTAAAGTACGAAAACAGCTCACGATAGCCGATTCCCTTGCCAGACTGATAGTTTTCGCCGCCCTGTTCATACAGCCAGCGTGCCTCATCTATCAGACCATTTTTAATCATCAAGTCGACCCGCTGATTGATTCGTTCATATAAAACCGAACGTTCTGTCGTCAAGCCGATCAGCAAAAAATCATTTGCCGTTTTAGTCTGAGTCTGCTGCGAAAAAAGATGACCGGTTTTTTCAATGACCTCTAAAGCTCGAATGATGCGTCGCAAATTACCCGTTGGAATCTGAGCAGCCGCCTGAGGATCTTTTTGCTGCAGCTGCTGCCAAACGTATTCAGAACCATTCTGCTCTGCAATTTTATGCCAGTAGTCACGGATTCTTTGTGATTCTTCATCAAAATGATCCGCGCCCAATGCCAGATTTTCCGTCAGCGTCTGCAGGTAAAATCCGGTTCCGCCAACGATCATCGGCAAATGCCCTTTATGTTCAATCTGTTCAATCTGTTCGTTGGCCAGTTTTTGAAACTCAGCAGCCGAGAATCTTTGGTTGAGGTCGCGAATATTGATCAAATGATGCGGTACGCCCTCCATTTCCGCTGGCGTAATCTTGGCCGTGCCGATATCCAAATGGCGATAGATCTGCATCGAATCGCCTGAAATCACCTCGCCGTTTAAATGATGAGCTAATTGAATCGACAGCGCGGTCTTGCCGACTGCAGTAGGACCAACGATCGCAATTGCTTTAGTCAAATTTAACACTTCCTTGTCTTAAATTACTGGTAAATCAATCAAAAATCGGTCATAATAAAGCCAAATGACATAAAGGGGGCTACTCTTTTGAAAAAATTTACACGTGGTTTTATCCTGGGAACCTTAACGACGCTCGGTGCCGTAGCAGGCAGCGTAGCAGCTTTCCACAAGACGGTCGTTAAGCCCATCGAAGAAGAAGAAAATCGTTTTGATGAGAACCGTCGCGCTGCTACTCGCAAGGGACGCTCTTCTCACCAACTGTAATTCTCTTAAGATTATAAAAAAGGCTGTTGCAAGCTTGCAACAGCCTTTTGTTATCTAGTCAGCGTATTTGGCTTTCTTCGTCTTGCCGTGCCATTCCGCGTAGCCGCCCTTTAAGATGTAGAGCTTGCGGTAGCCTTTTTTGGCCAAGAAAGTCACGGCCTGCGTACTCAGCTGCATGCCGTCATCATAAAGATAAACCGGCAGATCCGGCCGCAGTTCGCCATACTGCTGCTTGAGATAGATGTATGGAAGACTGCGGGCGCCCAAAATGTGCCCTTTATCAAAAGCATCCTTTTGCCGCAGATCAATCACCTGCGCCTTACGCATGCCCTCACGGAAGGCATCTTCATCCAGCACCGTGGCATAATGCTTGCGCCGATAAGCACTGATCCCAGCACTTACTCCCCAGCCAATCAAAATTGCCAATACGATGATGTCAAAAATCAACCATCCCGAACTCATTCCCAGTACCACAACAATTTCCTCCAAACATGCTTGTTTTAATTTAAGAAAGGCAATTCATCACGTATTAGACGTGCTTCCTTGCCTTTTAATAGCTTTCAAATAAATAGTTTATTTTTCATCAGCGATAAAGTCAAGCGCCAATGAAGCTGCCCCGATCACGCCGGCATCGTTGCCCAGCTGAGCCAGTTTAAGCTGCGTGGAAGTCCGCACCGTTGGGAAGGCGAACTTTTGGAAGTTTTGCTGAACGCGCTTAAGCAGGAATTCACCAGCTGCGGAAACCCCACCGCCGATCACCACCGTTTCAGGGTTCAGCGTGTTGCTGATGTTGGCACATGCCAGCCCCAGGTAGTACGTAACCTTCTTAACGACTTCGTTTGCCAAAAAGTCGTTTTCCTTAGCCAGGTCAAAGACGATCTTGGCCGTAATCTCGTCGCCATTGTCGATCATGGCCTTCAAACGGCTGTTGCCTTCGTATTCTTCAGCAGCATCCTGAGCCAGGTGAACGATCCCGGTAGCCGAAGCGTATTGTTCCAGACAGCCGTGGTTGCCGCAGGTACATTCATAGCCGTTTGGTTCAACGATAATGTGGCCAACTTCACCACCAGCACCATTGACACCATGAACCAGCTTGCCGTTAGCGATGATCCCACCGCCGACGCCAGTTCCCAGCGTAATGAATACCACATCGTCACCCTCATGGCCAGCACCCTTCCAACGTTCGCCCAGGCCGGCACAGTTGGCATCGTTGTCCAGAGCAAACTTCAGGCCAGTCCCTTTTTCGATTTGTTCCTTGACTGGCTGCAGCGTCTTCCAGTTCAGGTTGTAGGCGCCAATGACCGTTCCTTCTTCGCGGTTAACCGTTCCTGGCGTCCCCATGCCGATCCCGATAAACTGGCTGCGGTCCATCTTGTACAGATCAATGTGATGGTTGATGGATTCAATAATATCGGGAACGATGTGAGAACCTTCATCCAAAATGTTAGTCCGCAGCGACCACTTTTGTTGGATTTCGCCTTGATCCGTCAAAATAGCAAACTTGATCGTGGTCCCACCAAGGTCAACACCGATTAACTTCTTGTTCATGCTCTAATTTCTCCTTTAACCTCAATAAATCCCTTGCCTCAATAAGGCGATTTGTTTTTTTGATTCAGTTCTTCTTCAATGCGATGCTCTTTTCTTAAAACCAGTTTAGCCTGCATGTACAAATCCTTGTCCAAGACACCTGCTTGATAAAGATTGTCAACTTCGATAGCCATCAGCTCAATATCCCAAAGCCTTTTGCCAACGTAGACGAAGACGTTGAAACGTTTTAAAAGCTGTTGAACATCATATAGCGTGCGAATCTCACGAATTGGTTTCATTTTAGCAATCCCATTTCCAAAAAAACTGTAATCGTTACAATCAATATAGTGCCACTTAGAAAGCGTTTTAGCAAGTCCATCCTGCCCAAACGCGGTGCGCCAACCACAGACGCCATAAAGAAGCCACCTAAAAGGCCGCCTAGATGACCGGCCAGATCGATTCCCGGTACCAAGATGTCGGTTCCCAGGTTAAGCAGCACCAAAATTAAAAACTGATGGGCCAGCGAATGAATTGCCGGCTCATCCCAAAAGGCCAGTCCCAGCATCAAAAAGGCGCCAAACAGGCCAAAAATACCAGTGCTGGCACCAGCAGAAATTGACTGTGGCAAAAAGACCGCACTGGCCAGATTGCCCATCAGCGTACTTACTAGATAAATCGCCAAAAACCGCCAGTGCCCAAACAGATTTTCAATATACATGCCGATAAAATAAAGCGTTACGCTGTTGACTACCAGATGCGTGAGTCCAATGTGCACGAATCCTGGCGTAATCAAGCGCCACCATTCTCCTGCTTTGATCAGTGGCGTATAGCGCGCGCCAAATTCAATCAGCACTTGGGAATTAGTCGAGCCGCCCGCCAATGTCATCAAGATGAATACAATGACTTGAATCAAAATGATCAGACTGGTAAGCGGTGCTTTTTGCCATGCTTCTTTCATGTTTATTCCTGCTCTAGATTAACGATCTGACCAATCATAACGTCATGGTCTTCAACCGGCCACTCAGCTGCATCAGCCAACTGTGTAGTCAAGGCCAAAGAAACCGTCTGGCCTAAATAGTTTGCCAGGTAACGGTCGTAATAGCCGCCGCCAAAGCCCAGCCGCTTGCCATCAGCAGTAAAGGCCACTCCTGGTACAACGATCAGATCGATCTCCTGTGGTTGCAAGACCTTCCCTGCCAATGGTTCCAAGACGCCAAATCCAGTTTCTTCAAATTCGGTATCCTCATCAATTTGAACAAACTCCATTTGTCTTTTCGACAACGTGCGCGGAACCAGCACTCTTTTTCCCTCATGCCTGGCATGCAGAATCAGCGGTGCCGTGTCCAGCTCAAACGACTGGCTCATGGTCAGTGCAACCGTCTTGGCATTGGTCCACTGCGGCAGATCATAAAGCTTTTGCGCTAGGCGATGCTGTTCGCGCAGCCGCGTATTTTGATCCAGCTGCTGCAGCCGGGCAAGATACGCCTTGCGCATTTCCTTTTTTGAATGCGTCAATTTTCTCTCTCCCTCCGTAAAACGTATTGACAGACGTTTACAAAAAGTAATTATCACCGCTAATGGCAATTTATGCAAGCGTTTTTGCGCAAAAATTGCAACCGTTCGCATAATTTGCACCAAAATACCAAATTGCTTCCCCCAATCCATAAAAGCAGTCTTCAGCTTAAAGGCCAGCTATGCCAACGATTGATCTGCCAAACGCCTTCTTCAACAACCAAGCGTTTCAGATCAGCATCATAATCAGAGGTCATCATCAAGCTAAGAAGATGCATCAGCAGCCAGACATGCTTCTTTTTGAAAAGAAAAAAGACTCAACTGCCAGTCAGCAGCTGAGTCTTGGTTAGCTTTGAATTACTTGGTTTCGCGGTGCAGCGTAACCTTGCGTTCCCGTGGGCAGTACTTGTTCAGTTCAAGACGGTCCGGGTTGTTACGACGGTTCTTGCTGGTCAAGTAAGTCCGTTCGTGGCATGAAGTACATTCAAGAGTAATGTTTACACGCATTGGTGGCAACCTCCAAACTTTTTTCAGATTTAATTGGTTATTCGTAACCCTAACTCGTACAACTATATCATCAATTCGCTGCTTTGACCAGAGTTTTGTCCAAGATTGTTAAGGAAATTCCCTTGACAGCTATTATTTACAGCTCTATTGATAATCTTTCGAGCTCTTAACATCTTTCCAAAAGGCCTTAAAGATCTGCGAAGCCATCGTCAGGTTGGCCCCGCCATCAGAGTTGCTTGCGCCTGGAATAGCCAGGGCAACTACGACCTGTGGATTATCAGATGGTGCATAGCCGGCAAAGCTGAGCGTAACCGTGCTGTTGTTCTTGTAGAACGTTTCGGCCGTACCAGTCTTACCCGAGATCGATGGCGTATCGCTAGCCATTTTCTTACCAGTAATGTAGGTACTTGAGCCGTGAACCACGTCATAGAGACCTTCTTTGACGATCTTCCATTCGGCAGCAGTGGCTGGGATGGTTCCCAAGACTTCCGGCTTAGTAGTATATTCAATGGCTCCCAGCGAACCATCCTTGTTGGTTCCCCGCACCTGCTTAACGATGTACGGCCGCATCCGATAGCCGCCATTGGCAATCGTGGACATGTACTGAGCCAGCTGAATCGTTGTATAGCCATCGTAGTTACCATACGAAAGGTCAAGTGCCGAACCGATGTTGGACTGTTTGGAAGGACCCTCATAGCCCGAGCTTTCGCCTGGCAAGTCAATCCCTGTCTTAACCCCTAAGCCGAACATCTTGAAGTAGTAGCGCAGCTTGGTAAAGATCGATGGGTCAAGGTCAATCGCACCACCAGAGACATATTTCATGCCCCCTTCTTTCATGGCCAGCTGCATCATGTACGAGTTGGATGAAACTTCCAAAGCCGTGGCCGCATTCAAGGCAATATTGGCACTACCAGTCTTGTTGAACCAAGAAGTCTTGGCACTGGTCCCGGCCAGCTTGATCGGCATATCGGTCAAGGTATTGTTGCTTGGCGTGATGACACCGCTCATAAAGCCACCCATGATCATGGCCCCTTTAACAACCGATCCCATTGTAATCGGATGGTTGATGGCCCCGATCTCATCGGTAGTCTGCTTGCCAGTCGTTGGGTCCCGGTCAATCCCAGCCATTGCATAGATCTCGCCGGTATTTGGATTCATTACGACGGCATAGACCCCGGTTGAATAAGCGATCCCAGCTGATGAGTAGTTCTTTTCCAGAATGCTTTGAACCTGCTTTTGGAACTTGGAATTAATCGTCAAGACCAGGTTGTCACCCTTCTTGCCGGCATACTTAACCTTTTCTTTGGTGGTATTGCCAGTCGTCATAACCTCAGTCTGCGATTTCGAGCCGGCTAAAGTCGATTGATAGAGCTTTTCCAGATAGCTTTGCCCAACGTCATCGTTTCGTGAGTATCCTTGAGCAAGCATGGAGTTCAGCTCATCACTTGGCAGCCCAGATGAAAGCGTCCCGGTTAAGGTTTGAATGTCTTTACCCTGTGGATAATTTCGCGTCCAGGCCTTCCCAATCTTAACCCCTGGCATTTCGCTCAGATGCTCGCCGACTTCAGCCAATTCCTTAGCGGTAACGCCGGTTGACTTGATATAGGTCGTCGACAGCGAGTAGGCGCCGCTCATCGCAGCATAGATCCGCGCCTTATTCTGCTGCAGCTTGGTCAGCTTGTAGACTTCTGGATGCTTGTTCAAGTAGGCCAATGCCTTGTTGTATTGACCATTGCTGGTAACCTGACTGGACAGGTGCAGCTTCTTGACAATCGCCTTTAGATTATCGCTGTCGGCCAGATAGTAGTCTTCTGCCTGACGCTGCGTCAGCTTGGTCTTAGTGCCAACGTTGACGTAATTACCGAGGCGATTGGCGATCTTATACAGATCCGCACTGGTAACGTCAGCGCCTTTAGTATAGGTAATTGCCTGATGGACCTGATTGCCGACTAAAACCTTGCCAGATGAGTCATAGATCATCCCCCGCTGAACATTGTTGGTCTGCACGGTCGTATCCGAGCTTTTAACCTCAGCCTTAAAAGATGATCCATTCAGCACCTGCAGATAAAACAAGCGGGCAACCAAGGCCAGTAAAAGGAGCGCTACGACCCATAGCAAAAAGTTCAATCGCGATGGAATCACGGATTGCGCGGTTTTTTTGCTCTTTTTGCGTTGATCGAAGATGCCCTTAAAGCGATTTAAGAACTTCAATTTTAATAATCTCCTTAGACAGAATAAGTCTATTTTAACAAATTTTTTGCAGCACGACCGAATCGAACTGCAAGATTGTCCTCAAGAGTTTAACTATACACTTTTATTTGCAAGATTAAACCTATTATGAGATGATTTAACGAATTTTAAGCAAGGAAACCACGAAGTTTTCACACTTTATGGCTATAATGAAAAACGTAATTTTCATTCCTAAAGATAAGGATCTGTTTTGATATGACACATACCGTTCGTCAGCGCCGTTTGGTTTTGCTGATCAGTTTTTTGCTGCCCGTCTTGATTATGGGCGGCTACTTTGTTTATCGCGGCATGGCACCATTTGGCAGCAGTACTGTCTTGACTGTAGATCTTGGTCAGCAGTATGTCGACTTTTTTGCCTATCTGCGCTCATCGCTTCTGCATCATCCCAGCAGCCTGCTTTATTCCTTTAGTAAGGGACTGGGCGGTGAGATGTGGGGTACCAACGCCTACTATCTTTGGAGCCCGTTAAATCTGCTATTGCTCTTCTTCCCCGCGCAGCATCTGGCCAGCGGCATTGCCATTCTAACGCTGCTTAAATACGGACTGGCTGGTTTGGCGATGGCCTGGGTGCTTGACCGTGAAAAGATTCAACAGGGGCCGCGTATTTGGATTTTTTCGACCCCCTACGCCTTAATGGGCTGGATGGTGGCCAACCAGTTCAATCTGCTCTGGCTGGACGTCTTGTTTCTGCTGCCGCTGATCATTTATGGTGAGCGCAAATTATTGTCCGGCCGCAGTCCCTGGACCTATACGCTGTGGCTGGCAGTGGCTTTGATCGACAACTACTATATGGCCTGGATGGTTGCCATCTTCACCATTTTATTTGGAATTTGGACGATTGCCAGTGAGAAAACGACTTGGCAATGGCAATGGCATGCAGCCGGCTATACCCTGGGACGCTATCTGGGCAGCTCACTGCTTGCCGGAGCCATCAGCGCGTTCGTTCTGCTGCCGACTGCCTATGCCTTAACGCAGAGCAAGGGCACTTATACGACCACGTCATGGAACTGGAAGCTTGAGTATAATCCATTAAAGATGCTGGCCAAATTGGTGCCCGGATCATTCAATTTCAATCAGATGCCAAGCGGTCAGCCAAATATTTATGTTGGCATGCTGATTATGCTGGGCGCCGTCCTTTACTTTTTCAATCGGCGCGAAAAAATTGCCGGTCGTCTGACAGCCGGTCTGATTACTTTGTTTTTACTGGCCTCTTTTTGTATTGAGGCACTGGATCTGTTCTGGCACGCTGGTCAGTTCCCAGTTTGGTATCCGTATCGCTTTTCCTACCTGTTTTCATTTTGGTGCATCTGGCTGGCCGCGCGCACTCTGCAGCCTGACTTTCGAATCAAATGGCCGGCCGCGCTTGGCTTAGCGGTTTTAGTCGGCAGTATTTTTGCCTACCTGATGCTAAAACAGGTCAGTCATCTTTCGTATATCAATCGCAATCAGCTGCTGATCGGGCTTGGCTTTGCAGCGATTGCCATTTTGGCGCTGTTGATCCCGCGTTACGGCAATTCACAACTCTATGACCTGCTGCTGATTCTGTTGGCGGTCTGTGACGTCAGCACCAGCGCATTTACGGCGCTAAACAACATTTCTTATGTCTCACAGGCTGAGTTCGGCAATTATACCAAAGAGCTGGATAAAGCCGTTACCAAGCTCAAGTCCCTGGACAGCGGCCTTTATCGAACCGGCAAGACCTTTATGCGGACCAAGGATGACCCATTCCAAGCTGATTTCAACAGCGGCGATCACTTTGGCTCAACGCTGGAACCCGCTCAGCCAGCATTCATGGGGGCAATTGGGCAGCCCGATGGCGATGGCTTTATCACCTACACGGATGGCACACAGGTTACCGATTCACTGCTGGGCTTTAAGTACTTCTTACAGGAACGGCATAATGGCAAGCAGAATGGCAGTACCGTTTTGCCGCCGACCAGTCTCAGACCCGATCTCAAGCAGCAAAAAACGATTGCTCAGACTTCAATGGTCAATATCAAGTCCAATCAAGCTGCACTGCCGATTGCGTTTGGTGCCAGCAGCCAAGTCTTGAATCTGACGCATAACACGCTGGATCCATTGGCCTATCAGTCGCAGATCTTCCAGTCGCTGGCGGGTCGCGGCGTCAATCAGTCGCTGTTTTTGGTCCAGAACTTTAACCACGTCACGTTTGGCAATGTCCAATCCGCCGTTCAGATTACCGGAACCACGTTTAAAAAACGCAATCTGCTGACGCCAGCAAGCATTGAGCTTGAGTTTACCCCGACGACCAATAATTCTTATTACCTGACTTTAGGCGCCAACGTCAAGAACAATGCCACGATTACGATCAACGGCAAGGCCTTGACTCAATACGATACCTATCGTAATACGGTAACGGTCAACGTCGCCAACCACGCTAAGGGTAAAACCATCAAGATCGTCTTTAGTCTCAAGAACTCAACGCTCTGGATGCAAAACGTCAGTCTCTACATGCTTAATCAAAAAGCCTTCAATGCCAGTCTCAAGACCTTAAAGCAATCGCCATTAAAGGTCTCCAGCTATGCCGCCAACCGAATCTCGGGCACGGTCAATCTCAAAGCTGGCCAGGATCTTTTAATGACTACCATCCCTTATGATCAGGGCTGGCACGTCAAGGTTGATGGCAAAACCGTTACGCCTAAAAAAGCCTTAAGTACTTTTATGGCAATTCCAATGTCGACTGGCAAGCATAAGGTTTCCATGTACTACATTCCACCATATCTGATCTTAGGAACTACAATCAGCCTGTTGGCAATTAGCGGCAGCATCTGGTGGCTTAAGAAAGGCCGAAAAAAGCGCTAATACTTTATTCATTTAAAAAATAAAAGGATGACGCAGCTGACGTCATCCTTTTTTAGTGGTTTTGATTTTAGTCATCGATTTTAGCAGCGTTGAGCATCAATGAGCTGGCAACTACCGAAGCCGAGCTGAAGGCCATTGCCAGACCAGCCAGTGCCGGGCTGAGCACCAGTCCCCAACGCGCAAAGACGCCGGCTGCAATCGGAATGCCGATCAAGTTGTAGATCAGCGCCCAAAACAGATTCAGCTTGATACGCGCAAAAGTTTTTTTAGCAATCGTCAGCGCCTTGACGACATCCTTGAGACTGTTTTTAACCAAGACGATGCCACCCGTTTCAATTGCGACATCGGTTCCCGATCCCATAGCAATCCCAACGTCTGCGACTGCCAGGGCCGGCGCGTCATTGATCCCGTCACCGACAAATGCCGTCACCCCAGACTGCTGCAGCTTTTTGACCTGTTGAGCCTTGTCGCCAGGCATTACCTCGGCAATCACTTCATCGATGCCGACCTGTTTGGCAACTGCTTTGGCTGCCTGTTTATTATCACCGGTAATCATCACCGTGTGCATCCCCTGCTGCTTTAGTCTTGCGATGGCTGACTTGGCAAACGGCTTCGGTGCATCTTGAATCGCGATCAGGCCAATGATCAGTCCATCTTGCCCAACCGCTACCGTTGTCTTACCGACTTCCTGGAGCCGTTTGATTTGATCCTGCCATTCTTTATCAAGCGGCTGACTGGCCAGTTGAGGTTTCCCGACAAAAACCTGATGCCCATTGATTTGACCGGTAACGCCCTGCCCGGTTCGATTTAAAAATTCGGTCACGTTTGGCAAGGTGATTGCCTGCTTTTGCGCCGCTTTTACGATCGCTTCAGCCAGTGGATGCTCTGACAGCGACTCTAAGGCAGCTGCCAGCATTAAGACTTGCTTTGGGTCGCCGATCACATCCGTAACGGTCGGTTGTCCCTGTGTAAGCGTACCGGTTTTATCAAAGGCAATATTTTTAATATGACTGGCGGTTTCCAAGACTTCGCCATTTTTGATCAGAATCCCCATTTTGGCCGCCCGTCCTGTCCCAACCATCAAAGCAGTCGGCGTGGCAATCCCCAGCGCACATGGACAGGCAATTACGATCGTTGAAACGGCAAAGGTCAGTGATCTGGTCAGAGTGGCATTCAAAAAGACGCTCCAGATGGCAAACACCGCAATCGCAATCATCAATACAATGGGAACAAAAACATCAGCGATCCGATCAGCCATTTTTTGAATCGGGGCATGGCTGGATTGGGCATGTCTGACAATTTCGACGATCTGAGCCAGCATGGTATCCTTGCCGACCTTTTCAGCCGTGTACTCTAAAATACCGGTTTGATTAAGCGTCCCGCCGATTACCAGATCACCAGTCTGTTTTTCAATCGGCATGCTTTCGCCAGTAATCATTGACTCATTGACCGTTGAATGCCCCTTAACGATTCTGCCATCCGCAGCAATCTTTTCTCCTGGTCTGGCCAGCAGCCGATCGCCAATCGCGACTTCTTCAATCGGAATCTCACTGGCTTGACCGTTTCTGATTACCGTGGCCTGTCTTGCCTGCAGTTCCAGCAGCTTAGTCGTTGCCTGCGATGCCTGTGTGCGCATCTTGTCTTCTAGATACTGGCCTAATAAGACAAAGACGATAATATAAGCAGCACTTTCAAAAAACACGCCTTGATGATGCATCAGGGCACCGATACTGTAAAGATATGCCGTCAGCGTCCCTACCGCAACCAGCGTGTCCATGTTGGCATGATGATGCAAAAAGGCAGCCCAGGCACTTTGCATAAATGCCCGTCCTGATATCAGCATAATCAAAGTCGTCAGTACCAGCGCAATCCAATCACCGTTTGGCAGCATCGGCCAGGCAAACAGCATGGCCAGCATGTCATAAAGCATTGGCAAAGAAAGCAAAAGTGCCAGCCAGAAACGTTTTTTGATGCTCATCATTTGACGATCACCTTGCCATGAAACATATTCATCCCACAGGCAAACTCATACTCGCCGGCTTTACTGGTATCAAACTCAATCTGGCGCAGCTGATTTTGCGGCAGCTGCTCATTGATTCCCTGTTCTGGAAAAATTACTCTTTCCAGACAGGATGAAGGGTCCTTGCGATAAAAATCCAATTCGGCCGGTACGCCCTTTTTTAAGACGATTGTACTTGGCGAGTAGCCGCCATTGACCTCGATCCGGATTTTTTGATCTTGACCGTTGTCGTTAAGCCGCGCCGTCATGGCCCTTTCTTGATGATGGCCAAAGAACCACCAGCCAATTGCAGCAATCAAAATTACAGCTATCAATAAAATCAAAATTTTAAGCATTGGTTGAGCCTCCTTTTTGTTTACACATGTAATTATTAATATAATCAGTCTGCACTTTTAAATTACATTTGTCAACAATGAAGCAATAAAAAAATCCCCACTTCATTTTGAAGCAGGGAATTGATCTTCACCAATCCAATCTGACAAAGACCCAATCAATCTCGCCGATCAGATGGCAAAGGTTTACAGATTATTTAACTTCCAGAATCTTGACATTCATCGTCCCGTTTGGAATCTCGATTTCAACTTCTTCGCCGACCTTGTGACCAATCAGACCCTTAGCCATTGGCGATTCATTGGAGATCTTGCCGTTCAGCGGGTCAGATTCGGATTCGCCAACGATTTGGTAGGTTTCTGGCTCTTCATCTGGCAGTTCCTTAAACGTTACCTGACGTCCCATCGAAACCTCGTCGGCAGCTACGTCATTGTTGTCAATGATCACTGAGTATTGCAGCATGTGTTCGATCTGTGAGATCCGGCTTTCAACGAATGACTGTTCATCTTTGGCAGATTCGTATTCAGAGTTTTCCGAAAGGTCACCATAGCTGCGGGCGATCTTGATTCGTTTGATTACTTCTGGACGCCGTACCAAACGTAGGTTTTCCAGTTCTTCTTCCAGTTTCTGCTTACCTTCAGCCGTCATTGGGTAGCTTTTTTCTTCAGCCATTTCAACAACTCCTTTAAATTTTCCTAGATTTCTTTTTTGAATTTCGTCTTTTGCAACGTTAACATGCTCAACATTAATTGTAAACCATCATTATGCTTACTTTAGTTCAGTATGACCGCGCTTAACCAGAATATCGCGAACCTTGGTCGATAAAAGATCGATTGCGACCTGGTTCTCACCACCTTCTGGCACGATCAGATCAGCATAGCGCTTGGTTGGTTCGATAAATTGGTGATACATCGGCTTAACCGTTGCCAGATACTGACCAATAATCGAGTCCAAAGAACGCCCGCGCTCTTCCATATCACGCTGAATACGGCGGATGATACGAATATCGTCGTCGGTATCAACATACACCTTGATATCCATCAGATCACGGAGCCGTTCATCATCCAGGATCAAAATGCCTTCCAGGATAATTACGTCTTGTGGTTCAACATGCACGGTCTCCTTAGCCCGCGTGTAGGCTTTGTAGTCATAGACCGGCATTTCAACGGCTTGATTGTGCCGCAGTTGATCCAGCTGCTCGACCAAAAGATCCGTATCAAAAGCCAAGGGATGATCATAGTTGACGGCCTTACGCTGTTCCATCGTCATGTCAGCCTGGTCATTATAATAGGTATCTTGAGTAATAATCTGGATGGATTGTCCATGCAGCTGATTGTAGATGGCTCGGCTAACCGTGGTCTTGCCACTGCCGGAGCCACCCGTTACGCCAATAATGATTGGACGTTTGTCATCATTGTTCACGCTAAAATTCTCCTTTATTTATCAATACGAAACTTAGTATAGCGCAGCCAGATAGCAGCGACAAGTTTATTCAGCAGGATTTGTCGCGGCCGTGGGTTTTTGCTGCAGTTTTTCAACGATCTGAGGCGTTGACTGGCTTCGTTTCAAATAAAAGCGCCCTGCCTTAATGCCCTGCGTCTTGTGCGTCTGTAGATAATAGTCGAATACATAGGCATTGCGAACCAGTTTCTGTTTTTTAAGCAGCGTACCGGCCTGTTTATCGGTCGTACCTTTAGGAATTACAACCACGCGTCTGGTCTGGTCATCGGCATCTACCGGCAGCAGCTCATGATTAAACCAGCCATGCGCAATCAGACCACTAACGATCAGAATGGCAATTACAAGCAGGGTCACGATATTTTGGCGCCGAATCTGTTGTTTGGTAAAATGGGGCATTTTAAGTTCCTCAAACAAAATAGCAAAAAGGGACCGCCTTTTTAGACGTTCCCTAATCAGTGACTGCAATTAACGAATTTCTGCATTCAAAACGTTTTGCAGGTGTTTTTCAACTCTGGCAAAGGCTTCATTGACCTGATCTTCTGTCAGCGTGGTATCATCGGCTTGATAAGTCAGCGTGTAGGCCAGCGACTTCTTGCCGTCTGGCAGCTTAGCCCCCGTGTAGACGTCAAACAGATGAACGTCTTTGAGGTATTGACCGCCTTTTTGGTAGATCAGATCAACGATTTCTTCATTCGTCACATCTTCATCGATCAGCAGCGCAATATCACGCGTTACGGCTGGGTACTTGCTGATATGACGGTACTGTTTTGGCAGCTTGTCGGCAGCCAGCAGTGCTTCGACGTTCAGTTCAAAGACATAGGTTGCTGGAATCTTCAAGTCCTTGGCCATTTGGGGGTGAACCTGACCAACAAAGCCGATCAGCTTGCCGTTTAACAAAATATTGGCCGTCCGACCAGGGTGCATCTCAGGACGAGTGCTGTCAGCCACGTATTCGATCGTGCCGGCAATCGCCATGTTGTGCAGGTAGCGTTCGACGATTCCCTTGATCTGATAAAAGTCAACTGGACGCCGCTTTAGATTCCAGCTGTCAGCCAACAGACTGCCTGCCATGGCCCCAGCAACGTGTTCTTGTTCTTCAGGACGCTCGCCGCCTTTGGGAATGAAGACGCGACCTTGTTCATAAAGCGCGATGTCTTCTACCTGACGCGTGGTATTGTAGGCTACGTCAACCAAAAGACCACTGATGATGCTTTCACGAGCCGTCGTGTGATCAGAGCTCATTGGATAGTCAAGCTGCATTGGTTCAACGGCTGGTTCAATCGTAAACTGCTGAGCCTGCTTTTCATTCATCAAAGAATAGCTGATCGCCTGGTTCAATCCCATGCTCTGTAATGAATGGCGTGTGGCCTTCAAGAACTTTTGGCGCTCGTTTAATCCGCCCAGCGTCCGCGTCATGGTTGGCAAGGTTGAAGGAATGTTGTTGAAGCCGTACAGACGAGCGATTTCTTCGTTCAGATCGGCTGCAATGCTGATATCCCAGCGCCGTGCCGGTACGCTTACGACCAGCGTATCGTCATCCGATTGCGTGTAGGCAAACTTTAGGCGATCAAAGATGTTTTCAACCTGAGCCAGTTTCAGATCCGTACCCAGCACGGCATTGATCTTAGTCAAAGACATCGTGATTGGCGTTGACTTGATTGGCGCCTCACTGCCAGTAACGATTCCCTGTTCAACCTCACCGCCAGCCAGCTGCTGCAGCCAGTAAGCAGCTTCGTTCAGAGCCGTTTCAACCGTTTCTGGATTAACGCCCCGTTCAAACCGCATTGAGCTTTCGCTGTGCAGATCTAAGCGTCGAGCCTGCTTGCGAACCATGACTGAGTCAAAGATCGCCGCTTCTAAGACCACGTTTTGCGTCTGATCGCTGACTGCCGTATTCAGTCCCCCCATCGTTCCGGCCAGGCAGACTGGCTCGTCGTTTGAGGTTACCACGATGTCTTCTTTTTGCAGTGTTTGTTCAGCCTCATCAAGCGTTACGAACTTTTCGCCCTCATGCGCATGGCGAACGCTGAGCTCATGCGCTGGCAGCCGATCATAGTCATAGCTGTGCATTGGCTGACCATACTTGAGCAGAATATAGTTGGTAACGTCCACGACATTGTTGATTGGCCGAATGCCCGCATTCCACAGGCGAATCTGCAGCCACATTGGACTCTCGCCCAGCTTAACGTTCTTGATCACCCGGGCTTTGTAGGCTGGTGCAATCTGTGGATCAGGGATCGTAATCTTCAGCAGATCAGCAACTTTTTGCGCACCGTTTTCCTTAACGTCATGTGAAACGAAATTATTCGGCAGATCATAAATCGCGCTCAGATCATTGACATTGCCATACATACTCAGCATATCGCCCCGGTTAGGCGTCAGATCGGTATCAATGATCGTGTCATCCATTCCCAGGTAGCCAAAGACGGCATCGCCTACCTTGGCATCGTCTGGCAAGAACCAGATGCCTTCTTCATAAGCCTTTGGTGCAATTTTGTCACTAAAGCCGATTTCCTGCAGCGCACACAGCATGCCGTTTGATTCTTCGCCACGAATCTTGCCGCGCTTGATCTTGGTGCCGTCTTTAAGCTTGGCACCAGCTAAGGCAACGATAACCTTCTTACCGGCTGCCTGACTGACATTGGGTGCACCACAGACAATTTGAACGACCGCTCCTTCGCTGATCTTGACCTGGCACAGATTGAGATGATCAGAGTCTGGATGCGGCGTGACCGATTCGATCTGGCCCACGACGATATTGCTCAGGCCATCGCTTGGCGAGTAGACCTCATTAATGTCAACCGAGGTCAGAGCCAGTTTTTCAGCCAGCGCGCTGGGTTCAATCTGGTTCTTTTCAAGCGGCAGATATTCATTTAACCATTGGTATGAAACTTTCATTGAAATTATCCTTTCTGATCAAATTGCGTCAAGAAGCGCATGTCGTTTTGGTAGAAATCACGAATGTCTTCAACACCGTATTTAATCATGGCAAAACGGTCCGGCCCCAGTCCAAAGGCAAAGCCGCCATATACGTCAGGATCAACGCCTGACATCTTCAAGACGTTTGGATGAACCATCCCGGCACCCAAGACTTCAATCCAGCCATTGCCCTTACAGATTGCACAGCCCTTGCCCAGACAGTTGAAGCAGGTAACGTCGGCTTCAACGCTCGGCTCGGTAAATGGGAAGTAGCTTGGTCGCAAGCGAACCTTCAGCTGATCGCCAAACAGGTTTTGGGCAACTACTTCCAGCGTCCCTTTCAAATCAGCCATCGTCACGTGCTCACCGACAACCAGTCCTTCTACTTGGTGGAACTGATGACTGTGCGTGGCATCATCAGTATCGCGCCGGTAGACCTTGCCTGGCGAGATCATCTTCAGCGGTCCCTTAGAAAAGTCGTGTGTTTCCATCATCCGCGCCTGCATTGGCGAAGTCTGCGTCCGCATCAGAACTGATGGCGTGATGTAGAAAGTATCCTGCATGTCGCGGGCCGGGTGATCCTTGGGCAGGTTCAGCTTTTCAAAGTTGTATTCTTCTTGTTCAACTTCATCGCCGACTGCGACTTCATAACCCATCCCGATGAACAGATCAACCAATTGATCAATGATCTGCTGAATCACGTGTGGCTGGCCTTGTGCAACCGGGGTTCCCGGCAAGGTCACGTCAATTGACTCGCTTTGCAGCTTAGCATTCATCAATGCCTGTTCCAGACTGGACTTTTTGTCTTCTAAAGCCTGCTGCAGCTCATCGCGAACCTCATTGGCAAACTTACCGACTTTTGGCCGTTCTTCAGCGCTCAGATCACGCATGCCGCGTAAAACGTTGGTGATTGGCCCCTTTTTGCCCAGCAGCTTGACCCGGATATCGTTGACGTTCTTTAGGTCATCACTGTTTGCAATTTCATTGAGACCTTGTTGACGCAATTCTTCAAGTTTTTCTCTTAAACCCATCAATTTTCCTCCTTAGCGTGGCCACAAAAAAACTCGTCCTTCGACGAATCGAGGGACGAGTTGTTCGCGGTACCACCCTGGTTTATGACAATGTCATACGCTCAAATGACTTGATAACGGTCGTCAACCGGGATACAAGGTACCGACTCCGGAAGTGAAATTCACTGATGAAAGCAGAAATGACTTGCAGTCGATGATCATTTCTCCCTAGGTGCCGTCGGTTCAGCTACTAATTTCCATCAAAGTCGTTTTAGTTAAATATAAGGCTATTTTAGGCAATCATGGCAACGCGGTCAAGTCCTAATTTTAGTCTTTGCCGCACCACTGATTGCTCCATTCGTGCACGGCCTCCATAACTGGCGCCAGATCACGACCTCGTTCAGTCAGCGAATAATCGACCCGACTCTCGCCAGGATAGGTATTGCGTGAAACAATCCCGTCTTCTTCCAGCTCCTTTAAACGCTCGCAAAGCACCCGATCGCTGCATTTATCAACGTGCGCGGCCAGATCCTTGAAACGCTGTGTATGTTCATGCAGCAAGACTTCAATGATCAGTCCGTTCCATTTTTTGCCCAGCATGGCAAACGTTTCAGTGAACTTTGGACACAGCGTAAAATCATCTTGTTTGACCTTTACTTGATCCATGTAATCTTCCCCTCTTCAAAACTAAATCTTTTTACTGTTTTTGGAAGGAGTCGCATGCCAATCCACAACCTTTTTTTGCTGTTCAAGTTTTTTGCGCAGCGGGCCGAAAAACTCATGCTCAGCTTCGTAGTTGTCAACCATCGAAACGATCAGGCTCTCCATATAGCGTGGCACGGCCATCGTAGCGCCAAACATGTGCTTTAAGATGATATCACGCTCTTTTTTGTTCAGATGCGTAATCTTTTCGGCATTGCGCAAAGCAACCCGTGGATGAATAAAGGCATGCGATCCCAGATTGAATTTGGTAGTTCGCCAGTCATAATAAAACAGATCATGCAAGAGTCCGGCGCGAGCAGTACTCTTGTAGTCCAGATGCATTTTCTTTGCCAGCTTGTAGCTGTCGAAAGAAACGGCAATCGAATGCTGCAGGCGATTGGAATGATGATGCTGCTTATAGTGCGCAAGCCTTTTAACGGCCGGCTGTTCCAGCAGATCTTTGACCAAGGATACATATTCTGGGTCTTGACGCCATTCGTTTTCGGTTTTCATAGTAACTGGCCCCTTCCTTTATTTGTCAATATCATACATGATTTGCCATCAAAAATAAATTAATAAGCTCTTATAAAATGTAAGTATTAATAGTAAGCAACTCAGCAGGATTGACGACAACTGAGGATTTAGTTTTGGGCATTCAGCTGAAACATTAAGATGCCGGCTGAAACTGCGACGTTGAGTGACTCTGCCTGACCACGCATTGGAATATACAGATTATCCGTCGTCTGCTTTAAAAGCTCATCGCTCATTCCTTGACCCTCGTTGCCCATAATCAAGGCAAAATCAGTCCCAGGATGCACATCGCGGAAATTCTTGGCGGCTGGATTAAGCTGCGTGCCATAGACTGGCGACTGCTGCTGTTTAAAATCGGCAATCCACTTGTTTAGATCGCCTTCAAACAGCTGCAGGTGGAACTGGCTGCCCTGCATGGAACGGACGACTTTCGGGCTGTAGAAGTCAGCGGTCCGATCGCCAGCAACTACTCCCGCAAACCCGGCCGCATCAGCAGTTCTGACCATCGTTCCTACGTTACCCGGGTCCTGCACCCGATCCAGCAGCAGCCAGGCCCCCTTTAATGGTAAAGCTGGCTTGCGCTTGAGATTCGGCATGTCAACGATTGCCACGATCCCTTGGGGCGTAATCGTCTCTGTAATATGACGCATGATTTCAGGCGTGACCTGATAGACCGCGTTGACCCGTGATACAATATCACTATGTTCAGCCAGCGCTGCCTTGGTGCCGATCAGCTCATGAATCGTCAGTCCGCTTTGAATGGCTTCTTGAACCAGATGCCAGCCATCCAGCATGTATTGGCCGGTTTGCCGACGGTACTTGCGCGTCTGCAGCTTTTTCCAGTTTTTGACGCGTTGATTGTGAATTGAAGTTAATTCTTCCATAGTCTAATTTTTCACCTCAGTTTATCGTTAACTTAATTATACCATTATCCTAATGATCCTTGATAATCGTCAACCGCTTATGGGAGGGGTTTTTATGCTTAATTATCATATTGTCGTCACTGGCCGCGTCCAAGGCGTTGGTTTCCGCTGGTCTACTCACGAACTGGCTTTACAATACGGTCTGGTCGGCCAAGTCAAAAATGAATGGGACGGCAGCGTGACGATCGATGTCCAAGGTCCGGCCAAAGCAGTCAAGATGTTTGTCAAAGAAGTTCAGGCTGGTCCCAATCCATATGCCAAAGTCACTGGCATGCAGATCGAGCCACGCGCCACTCAAAGCGACTGGCAGGACTTTAAAATGCAGTGATCTTGTTGAAGTTGCTAGATTTTAAGCCCTTTTTAAGGTAAGATACAAAATGTTAAATTTATTGAAGTCAAAGGAATGAGCTATTTAAAATGAAGAAAAAACGTCTCACCGTGGCCACGCTTTTAGGCGCCATGCTGCTGATCTTAAGCGGCTGCGTACGTACCGACAAGCATGGACATCCAATCGGCTGGGTCTACAACTACATGGCCAAACCCATGCAGCACCTGATGACTTGGCTGGCTCAGCACATGGGAAACAACTATGGTTGGGCAATCGTCGTGATCGTTGTGATCGTCCGCTTGATTCTTTTGCCGGTCATGATGAGCCAAATGAAAAAATCAACATTGATGCAGGAAAAAATGGCAATGGTGCAGCCGCAACTGCGTGAGCTGCAGCAGCGACAAAAAGACGCCAAGACGCCACAGGAACAAGCCGCGGTCAGCCAACAGATGATGCAGCTCTATCGTGACAACAATATCTCGATGACTGGCGGAATCGGCTGCCTGCCATTGCTGATTCAGCTGCCAATCTTTGCTGCCCTGTACGCAGCCATCCGCTACTCGCCAGATCTTTACCATGCTACGTTCATGGGAATGCCTTTAGGGAAGCCAAGCGCAATTTTGGCAATTCTGGCGTTTTTGGCCTACATGGTCCAGGGATGGCTTTCCATGATCGGCGTACCTAAAGAACAGCGCAAGCAGATGGGCGCCGCGATGCTGATGAGCCCCGTTATGATCCTGTTTATTGCCTGGTCTTCTTCTGCCGGATTGGGACTGTATTTTGTGGTCAGCGCCCTGTTTGCTATTCTGCAGACCTGGCTGGTAAATGCCTGGCGACCAAAGCTGCGTGAAAACATCAAACAAGAAATGAAGGATCACCCAGTTAAGATGCCAGACCCGATTCCAGCCCAGCCAGCTGCCACCAAGCCGACGACTGATACGATCGAACAGCTTAAAAAGTCCCCGGTCAAAACCAAGCCGGCTGCCAATAAGAATCGGCGTCGCAATGCCGGCAAGCAGCAGCATCATTCATCCAAGTAATTGATCCTAAAGCATCGCGGTCTGATCACGACCCGGTGCTTTTTATAAATTCAGACCAAAATCATTAGAAAGGAAGCTCGTAATTATGATCAAGCCAATCTGTCGCAACCTGCAGATTCTAGCCCAAAAAGCTCGCCCTGCCACCAAACAAGACATCCCTTTAGCTAAAGACCTTTTAGAGACGCTCGCGGCCAATTCCGCGGATTGCGTTGGGATGGCAGCCAATATGATCGGCGCGCCAGTTGCGGTAATTGCCGTATCTTTAGGACCAGTCAGCGTAGCCATGCTGAATCCAAAACTGACGAGCAAAAAAGAGCCTTACCAGACCAAGGAAGGCTGCCTCAGTCTTGATGGTCAGCGCCCAGCAACTCGCTACCAGCAGATCGTCGTTGAATATTTTGATCTTAACTGGCAAAAACAGTCGCTTTCATTAACTGGTTTTGCTGCCGAGGCCGTCCAGCATGAGCTCGATCATTGCAATGGCATTATCATCTAAATCATCAGAGCCGATTTATCTCAACGATTCTTTTTTGAGACGAATCGGCTTTTTCTTTTTGATCTGATGCAGCTTAACCATTACGCTGACTGGTTTTTATTTTATAATATGAGCAAGGTTTGTCTAATCAGCGATCCTAAAGCAAAGGGGTGGTGAAAATTGAAACATCATGAATCGATCATCGGCGAGTTAAACAACTACATCGTCCGCAACGTTACCGCTTCAGTCGGCCTTTCAATCTATATTCTGGTTGATACGCTTTTTATCTCAATGGCTGCCGGAGCAATGGGCTTGACCGTCTTAAATCTGGCGCTGCCCATCTATAGTCTTTTCAGCTGTACCGGCCTGCTTTTAGGCGTGGGCGGTGCTGCCTATTTTTCATTGAACAAGATTGACCATCCGGAACGCGTTAAGACGCTCTACAGTGAACTGGTTATTTTTGCCGTTTTGCTGGGGACCGCAGTCATTATTTTAATCAATCTGTTTACACGGCCGCTGGCAACGATTCTGGGGGCCAATGATCAGACCATGGGCATGGCAATCAAGTATCTGCGGCTGATGTCAATTGACGCGCCGGTTACCATGGCCAACTACATCACCGTTAATTTCGTCCGCAATGACAATCACCCTGGTTTAACCATGCGTGCTGCTCTGATTGAAAGTTTTGTCGTTATCATCTTTGACTGGTTCTTTATTTTTGGCCTGCATCTTCAGATTGAAGGGGCCGCCTTGGCAGCAGTCGTTTCGCCAGCAACCAGTCTGATCGTGCTTTCTTTTCATAAGCGTTTTCCATATCGGCAGCTGGAATGGCATTGGGTCTGGCCAAGGCTTAAAACGCTTAAAACGGCTGCCAAGCTTGGCGTTTCAGCATGCTTAAACGAATTGAGCACCGGCGTTTCAATCTATGTTTTCAACATGGTTTTGCTAAAGCTCAGCGGCAACTACGCCGTGGCAGCTTATGGCGTGATCTCAAATATTGCCATCGTCACCGTTGCAATCGCTAATGGGGTCGCTTTAGGGGTTCAGCCGCTGGCCAGTCGCGAATATGGGACTCGGCATTTTCGCAACGTCCGGCTGGCTTTAAGACATGGTATAAAGATTACAGCGGCAATTGCAGTTTTGGCATTTGTCGCCCTGGTTGCGTTCCGTCATCCGATCATTACCCTGTTCAATCATGATCATTCTCTGCAGCTGACTCGCTATGCCATGGCGGGAATGCCGATCTACTTTACCAGCACTTTATTTTCAGCGATCAATCTGTTGATGATTATTTTCCTGACCGCCATTAACTGCGCTACGCTTTCGTTTTCACTATCACTTTTAAGAGGCTACGTTGTCTTGCTGCCAGCCATCATCCTAATGGGTTGGCTGTTCGGCATTAATGGCGTTTGGGCTGCCGTACCAGTAACGGAGCTTTTGATAACGCTGGTTGGCTTTTTCCTGGTTCATCAGCAGGATCACCGGCTCAAACTGATGGAAGACGCCCAGAGAAAAGCAAATCTGACTAAATCAGCCTAAATATAAAAACCTCGCTTCAGCATTTGAAACGAGGTTTTTATTTTGTTTGCGGTAATTGAATATTACGCTTATTTGTCTTTTTCAATCGGTTTTTCCTTCACGATCGGTAAAGTAATCCGAAACAGCGATCCAGAGCCGACCGTACTTTCAACGGCAATATGACCATGATAGCCTTCTACCAGCCGCTTGGCAATTGCCAGTCCGAGACCGTTGCCGCCTTTTTTGCGGCTGCGAGCCTTATCAACACGATAGAAGCGGTCAAAGACATGCAGCACGTCTTCTTGCGGAATCCCCTCGCCAAAGTCCTGGACGCCGATTTCAACGGAATTCAGGTTGCGCGATAAGGAGAGATGAACTTCCTTGCGATCCTTAGAATATTTCACGGCATTGTCAAACAAGATGATCAGAATCTGTTCAAGATGATCACGATAGATGTGTACTGGAACGTCTTCATGCAGATCGTCATCAAAACGGAAAACGTAGTCAGGGTACAGCATCTTGAAATTGTTAAAGACCTGTTCAACCACGTCTTTAACCTCAGTGACGGCATCGTGAAACTTAACGTCAACTTGTTCGGCACGGGTCAGATCAAGCATTTCTTTGATCAGACTGTTCATCCGTGTCGTTTCTTTTAAGGCAGCGGCAATTGACTCATCCAATACCTGGGGATCATCCTTGCCCCAGCGCTGCAGCATTTCCATGTGTCCTTGAATAATGGCAACCGGCGTTCTGAGCTCGTGTGAAACGTCACTGACAAATTGCGTCTGCTGATCAATATAGCGCTGAGTCTGATCAAGCATTTGATTAAACATGCGCGATAATTCGCCCAGCTCGTCATTTAATTCAGTAACGTCTTTTGGCACGCGCGCATCGCTGGTTGGATCATCTCGTACCACCGTCAAGGTATCATGAATATCGTTTAATGGACTCAGCCAGTAATAAGACAGGAAATAGCCCAGCAGGCCGCTGGCAATCACGACCAGACAAAGGGCTAGCACCGAAATCAAGATCAAGCGTTTAAAGACTTGATAGTACTGCTTGAGATCATTTTCGACCTGAACATAGCCAATGATCGTGCCATCATGCGATAGGATCGGCTCGCGGCCAACCATGATTTGATGATGGCCGCCTTTGACCATTTCGGTTTTAGCTTGTTTGGACGTTTTAAGCGGCAGCGTGGCCTTGGCAGTTTGGAAAATCTTTTTCCCATTACTGTTCATCACGGTAACCGTCACTCGTGAATTGCTTAAGCCCTGAACCAAAGGCTGACGATAAAATTCGGTCGTGCTGCTGAGATTGGTCTCATGCTCAAAAATCGACCGCACCTTGCCCTTGGTCAGAGAACTTTCGCCAGCATTCCCCAGCTGACGCACCACGACGGACATATTATGATTAAGCTCGCTGCGTTCTTGCTGTAGTAGGTTTTGCGTGAAGGCACTGAACAGCGAAATCACCACGATCATTGAAATGATTAAAGATCCGATGGCCGTACCAATGGCCCACTTTACCTTGAGCGAAACGAAGCGAGATGATTTTGATTGCTTTTCGCTCATAAAGACCCTTCTTTATCGACTAGGAACGAATTACGTAGCCAGTACCCCGCACGGTTTGAATGTAGCTCTTTTCGCCAGGGCGGTCGATCTTATTACGCAGATAACGGATATAGACATCCACAACGTTGGTCTCAACCTTGGAGTCATATCCCCAGACCTTGCTGAGCAGTTCCTTACGCGACATGACGACATTGATGTTTTCCATCAGGATTAAAAGCAGTTCATATTCACGCTTGGTAAGGTTGATGATCTCATCGCCACGACGAACGACGCGATTTTCCTTTTCAATCGTCAGGTCCTTATACGTAACCGTTGTCTGATGACTCTTGGCATTACCGCCTTCAATGCTGATTCGACGCAGCAGTGCCCGTACGCGGGCCAGCAGCTCTTCGATGGCAAATGGCTTGACGATATAGTCATCGGCACCATGATCCAGGCCAGAAACCCGGTCAATAACTGAATCGCGCGCTGTCATGATGATAATTGGCGTGTCCTTGACTTCCCGCACGCGACGGGCAACTTCAATCCCGTTCAGTTCTGGCAGCATCAAATCAAGCAGAATTACGTCAAAGTCTTGATTTAAGGCAGCATCCAGTCCGGCGCGGCCATCCAGCTCAACATCGGTTTCATATCCTTCATGCTTTAATTCTAGTTCTACGAATCGTGCCAGGTTTTCTTCATCTTCAATAATTAAAATCCGACTCATATTAAAACGCTCCTCGTTTAAATTGGTGGGTCTTACTCCCACATAATAACCACACCAATTTTATCACACAAAATTAATCTACCCTACCTTTGAGATTAATTAAACTGTGTTAAAATTAAAATTTTTTCAATCTTTAACAATCTTTACATAAAAAAAGACCTTCCCAGGTCCGGCGCCTCGAGAAAGGTCTTTAATCGAATAAAATCGACGTGATTAGTTGTTTTCAACAGCTTGCTTGCCGTTGTAGTAACCACAGCTTGGGCAAACCATGTGTGACTTGCGCAGTTCACCACAGTTTGGACATGGAGCCAAGCCAGGCACAGTCAGCTTGATGTGACCACGACGATTGCGCTTACGCGTCTTGGATGTCTTCCGTGCTGGTACAGCCATGTGTGACACCTCCTTCAAATAATCTATCCACTAGTGGTTTTTAACCGTTCGCTAATTTTGGTTATCCTGATCAGGAAATAAGTTTTTTAGCTTAGCGAAACGTGGATCAACATGTTCCTTATCCGGTGCCTGATTGATATTGTCCTCGGCAATGACTTCCCAGCCCTTGCCATTTGGCATCTGCGAGCTGTTTTTTTCATCTTCGGACAATACCTGCATTGGAATCTGCTCAATGATATTTTCCGCCAAAACATTGTCAAAATCAATCGTATCATGCGGATCAGGCAAGACGAAAACCAAGTCATCGTCTTCATAGCGACCAGCATGCGTCTCATCATTGACATAGGTTTCGGCAAAAGCAAAATCCAATGGCAATTCGACCGGTTTCAGCGAACGGCTGGATGGTACGGTCAGCGTTGTCTTAACGTTGACGCTTAAAGTAGCATCACCCTGATCATAGACCACGTAGCCGTCAACCTCAACAGGCTGACAGTTAAGGACTTGATTAGGGAACCGTTCTGTCAGTGATGCGTTTAGATCAAAAGTACTTTGAATATGCAGCGGCTCATCATGATAGCGATGAAGTTCAGCCAACGTCCATTTCACGGTACTAACCTCCTAATGCAACAAGCGTTATTATACTAGTCCCAAGTTTGCTTGTCAATGTTTATTCCTTGACACCCTTAACAATCACCGGCACATGCTTTAAATCCTGCTCAACCGGCGTAAAAGTCTGGTAAAGCTTACCTGCGCGATAGTCAAGATTGAGCAGATCGTCACGCAGATTTTGATCAATCTTGGTTAAAAGTGGTAATTCAACCTGCTTCTTAATCGAATGCAGATAGTCTCTGCCGCGTTCATTAAAGCCCAAAACATGCAGATAGGGCCGTTTAAGATGATCACTCACCTGCGACTCGGTAAGCTGCAGGATCGTATACAGATAGACTCTTAACAGATGCGCATAAGTATAGCGCTTTGTTTTGACCGCCTTCATAAATCCAGCAAAGCTCAGATTACGCTGAGCCGCGTCTTTCATGCGGTATTCCAGCCCTTCTGCCATCTGATAGATCTGGGCCAGCTGCTCGACGGGGGCTTGAATCAGCTGATTGCGCAACATCGGGTACATTGCGTCCCAGCTTGGCACTTGCTGAAGCTTTTGCAGCTGCTGGGCCGTCTGGACGGGAACTGCCTGCTTAAAATCGCCATGCTCTAAAACAGCCTGCCGAATCGCACTGGCACTGGCAATCTTTCCCTCAATGCGCTCATCATGATACTGACTGCCACGCCGCTGAATCGGGTGGAGACGAAGCGGCAATCGTTCATTGATCTGTGCCTTATAATAGCCAAATGACAGGATATCGTTAGGGTCAGTCAATGACAAACCGGTCTGATCTTTCAGCTGTTCATTGAACTGCGTGGCAAAAGTCGCGTTGTACTGACTAAAGCCGCTAGCCGTAAAGTTTTGCTCCGCGGCTACCAGCTGTTTAAAATCCCATTTTGGATGTTCAGCGCCAAAGACCACGTCATCAACTCCTAAGGCTGCTAACAGTTCCAAGGCTCCGGCCGCAAAACGATGGGCTGGCTGTACGGCCATAAAGATTGGCAGTTCAACGACCAGGTCGACGCCGTTGGTCAGTGCCGCCTGTGCGCGCTGCCATTTATCAAGCAGCGTTGGTTCGCCGCGCTGCGTAAAATTGCCACTCATTACGGCAACGACAACCTCAGCATGGGTTAGCTCCCGCGCTTGGCTAAGGTGATAGCGATGACCGTTATGAAAAGGATTATACTCGGTTACCAACCCCACGGCATGCATTAATCCACCTGCTTTCGACAAATAAAGAACCAGCGCGTTGTTTTTTCGTCAATCGCTTGACTGCCAAAATCAGCTTTAACCTCAATCTGATTAAAGCCAGCCTTTAAAAGCGCCTCTCGCCATTCCTTTAACTCATAGGCTCGCTCAAAATGCGTTTCATGCAGCCGCTGGTAGTGATCATCGGGCAGGCGGTTAAAAAAGGTTAATTCATGGATCACGCCATGCTCAACGTCATCATCGGCATAGCTGCGCCATAAAAACGCTCGCTGCTCATCAGAATCTTCATAGTTGTACATATAGCCAGGGTAGATTTCATCGGTCTGATACGGCGTAATGACGTCAAACAGCAGCCAGCCATCATCTTTTAAATGCGCCGCCATCTGTTTGAGCGTTGCCTGGACATCGTTAAAATCATCCAGATAGCAAAGCGAGTCGGCAAAACAGGTAATCGCATCATACTGTTCCAAGCCGTTCAGATCGCGCATATCGCCTTGTACCAGCGTCATTGGCACCTGCGCTTCTTGGGCATGCTTAAAGGCCAGACTCAGCATCTCTTCTGAAAAGTCAAAGTCCACGACCTGATAGCCGTCTTGTGCCAATAAAACGCCCAGTCGTCCCGCGCCCCCAGCAACGTCCAAAATCGTTCGCGCGCTTTTTGGCAGCCGGCTCTCGACAAATTCACGCCATTGCTGATACATATCGCTTTCAAACAATTCATCGTACAGCTGGGCAAACGTTCCGTAGATCATGACTATTCTTTAACCCATTCGCCCAAGTCAACCAGCGGCGCGTCGGACCAAAGCTTTTCCAGATTATAGTAATGACGCGTTTCTTCACGAAAGACGTGTACAACCACATCGCCAAGATCAATCAAGACCCACTGTGCCTCCTGCTTGCCTTCGACGCTCTTGATATCGACGCCGTTTTCATGCGCGGCTTCAATAATCGCGTTGGCAATGGCTTGGACCTGACGATTGGATCCCCCGGTCATAATAACGAAATAATCAGCCATTGGCGTAATCGCATCGACTTTTAAGGCCGTAATGTCTTCGGCACGCCGACCATCAGCTGCCTGTACGGCCATTTTTAGTAATTCTTTGCTGTCCATTAATCAATTTCCTTTCCATATTGCGGCACCCATGCATTAAAGGTTGCCAGAGTCTGTGGATGAATCGGGGCGTTGTTTTTGATCAGGTAAAGCAGCGTATGCTTGGTCTGATAGGCAACGCCAGCTCCCAGATCCTGCCTGGTAAGCTTGCGTGCTTTTTTAACGGCCGGAAAGTCACGACCTGGTTCAATATAATCTGCCATATAGATGATCTGTGCCAGCTTGGTCATATAGGCTGCCCCCGTTGTATGGAAGCGAATGGCATTCAGAATATCTTCATCATGCACGCCCAGTTCGTCTTTAACCATCTCAGCACCGACAAAACCATGCCAGATCGCGTTGCCATAGTTTAATAGATCAGGATCCAGCTTCTTGGCTTTGATTACCTTGATAAAGTCCTCATCAGCACGCTGCTTGGCATAATCATGACAAAGTCCGGCAATGCTGGCCGCTTCTACATCAACGCCATATTGTTTTGCCAATTCAATTGCGGTTTGCTCAACACGCAGCACATGCTCAAAACGCTTATCACGCAAGGCGGCCCGCAGATGCTCAATCAGCTCTTGGCGCGTCATTGGAATCAAATGCTCTTGATAAATCAATTCATCATTCATGATATAGCTGATGCTCCTTAATATATTCGGCAACCTTATCGGGAACCATATAGCGGATCGAACGGCCCTGCTTGATCCGATCGCGAATATCGGTTGAGCTGAAGTCGACGCCTGGTACATCAACCCAGATCACCGGATACTGTGAGTCATTTTGCGCTCCAGGACGCCGTACACCGACAAAGTTTACCAATTTAACCAACTTATCGATCTCGTGCCATTTTGGCAGATAGTCTACCATATCGCCACCAATAATGAAGTAATAATCGGTATCGGGGTGCTTTTCTTTCAGATATTTCATCGTATCGTAGGTATAGCTGATGCCGCCTCGCTCAATTTCAGCCATTTCAATACCAAACAAAGGATTATCCTCAATTGCCAGCTGCAGCATATTGACGCGGTCTTCAGCATCAATGGCCTCTTTATGATCAACATGCGGCGGAATCATATCAGGCATGAAAAGCACCTTGTTCAATAGGAGCGTTTTGCCAACTTGATCCGCTGCCAGTAAATGAGCATTATGCACAGGATTAAAGGTACCGCCATAAATGCCGATTCGCTTGCGATGCTGAAAGCTGGTACGCTGAACTTGCGGCTTAGGGATCGCAATCGTTGCTTTAGCCTGCTGCAAGAATCACACCTCGTTTCTAGATGCGTTCAACACGCTGTGAGAGTTCCCGCAGCTTGGGATTGCTTGATACCTTAAACAAAACCAGCACCCGGCCGATCTCTTGGACGACTTGGATATCACTATTTTGTTTGATGAACTCTTTGACATCGCCAGTCGTTTCATCTGCATTCTGCAAAATGCTGACCTTGATCAGCTCACGCTTGTCCAAAGCACCATCCAATTGCGCGAGCCAAGCCTGGGTTAGACCATTCTTGCCGACTGCAAACAATGGCTGGAGATGGTTAGCCTGTGCACGCAAAAAACGCTTCTGCTTTCCGCGAAGATTCATAGATTATTTTCCTTTCTGTAATTAAATCAGATCATTGCGCGACGTACCAAGACATCGACTCCTTTAGGCGCCCAGCCGGCTACCGTCGTGCCAGCCGGTACCGTGATCCAGCCCAAGCCTTCAAAGACTAGATCGCTTTTTTCCTTAATGGCAAACTCATGCCGTTCAAGTGGCGGAAAGTCTGCCATTTCATCACTGGTTGGCGGCGTCAGTAAATCGCCACAGTGTTTTTCATAAAATTCATCTGCATTGGCCAGTTTGGTTCGGTGCAGTGGCAGACTGTTTTCAAAATAGGCTACGATGCCGGCATGCGGTCCCTTGACGTAATCAAAACGTGCCACGCCGCCTAAAAAGATCGTCTGTGAATTATTAAGCTGGAAGGTCCTTGGCTTGATTTCCTTTTGTGGGGCCACGATTTTCAGGTCCTTAGCCGATAAGACATGCGCCATTTGTTCTTGATGAATGATCCCTGGCGTGTCAACCAGCTTATGACCATCATCCAGCGGAATCTCAATCTTATCCAGCGTCGTGCCAGGAAAACGCGAAGTCGTGATCAGGTCTTGAACTCCCGTCTGCTGCTTGATGATGGCATTGATCAAGGTCGACTTGCCGACGTTGGTTACCCCAACGACATAGACATCGCGATCGGCACGATGCTTTTCAATCTCAGCCAGCAGCTGATCAATCTGATGGTTCTTTTTGGCCGAGACAAGCAGCGTATCGATTGGCCGCAAACCAGCCAGATTAGCCTGTTGCCGCAGCCAGTCCGTCAATTTGCGCCGACGCAGCGAACGAGGCAGTACGTCTTCTTTATTGCCAACCAGCAGGACTGGATTGTCATTACCCACAAAGCGGTGCAGTCCCGGAATCAGACTGCCATTAAAGTCAAAGATGTCCACGACATAAACGATTAGGGCGTGTGCATCACGAATATGATTTAACAGACGCAAAAAATCATCATCAGTCAAAGAGACTGGCGCGATCTCGTTGTAATGACGCAGTCTAAAGCAGCGCTGACAGTAAAGCTCACCTGTTTCCAGTCCTTTTTTCAGTGCTGAATTGGGCGTATATCCCAAGCCATCCGGATCCGTTGTCTGAATTATCGCGCCACAGCCAATGCAGCGCAATTCTTCATCATGCATTTCTGTCATCTATTTAAGTTCCTCCTGCCAGTCCATATCTGGATACTGTTTTTGCAAATCCTGCATAACGAATTTTTCCATAAAACGATTTGGCCGCGTCACCCACTTATCGGTTTCAATCAGCGGCTTAACCAAGATACTGCGAATATGAGCATGATTGGCAGCAGCCACGTCGGTCAGCAGCTGATCACCAACCATTACGACCTCAGACGTTGCCAGGCCCAGCTTCTTACGTGCCCTTGTAATGCCAAAGCTAAGCGGCTTAAGTGACCGCGCAACGTATGGCAGATCCAGCTTTTGAACCGCCTTGCCGATTCGCGCCCGACTGTTATTAGAGACAACGATCAATGGAATTCCTGCCTGATGCAGTTCCTCCATCCAGGCCCGCAGTTCAGGCGTCCCGTTTGGATTGTTCCAGGCAATCAACGTATTGTCCAAATCACTGAAGACGGCTCGGATACCTTGACGCTTGAGAGCCGCTGGTGAGATCTCATAAGCGCGTTCAACCATCCAAGTCGGTTTAAACATTTCGAGCATTTTCCACCTCGTAAAAAATTTCTAATTTTAATTATACCGACTAACCGGTAAGGGTTCAATTAACGTGCCATCCAAAGGCAGCGGTAAAAAAATAAGGTCAGAACATTAACTGCTCCAACCTTATCAATGTATTAAACGCAAATTAGTTGAGGGCCTTCTTAGCTTCGTCAACTACGGCCTTAAAGGCTTCAGCGTCGTTAACAGCCAAGTCAGCCAGCATCTTACGGTTCATGTCGATGTTAGCCAGCTTCAAACCATGCATCAGCTTGCTGTAGCTGATACCGTTTTGACGGGCACCCGCGTTAATCCGGGCAATCCACAATTCACGGAAGTTGCGCTTGTTAGCCTTGCGGTCACGGAATGCGTACAGACCGCTCTTCATAACTTGGTCCTTAGCAGTCTTGAACAGACGGTGCTTGGAACCAGTGTAACCCTTAGCCAACTTCATGATGCGCTTACGACGTGCGCGCGTAACAGTTCCACCCTTAACTCGCATAGTGGTATCCTCCTAGATTGTTTAAAAATTATTTAATCGTAAAATGCCCTGATTACTTGGCAGGAAGCATCTTCTTGTAACGTTTTACGTTGGACTTGTCCATCATGGAAAGGCCACGCAGTTGACGACGTTGTTTCTTCGTCTTACCGTGGAAACGGTGGCTGGTGAAAGCTTGGGCACTCTTGAAGCCACCCTTGGCAGTACGCTTGAAACGCTTAGCAGCAGCGCGATTAGTCTTCATCTTTGGCATAACTATTTCCTACCTTCTTAATAATTATTTTTTTGCCTTATCAGCAGCAGGGGCCAGCGTTAAGAACATGCTGCGCCCTTCCATCTTTGGCCGTTGCACAACCGTTGCGATGTCCTTAGTTTCTTCGGCCATCTTTTCAATCATGTCACGTCCGATATCCTTATGGGTAATTGCTCGACCACGGAAACGAATTGAAACTCGCACCTTGTCGCCCTTTTCGATAAACGTCCGTACACGCTTCAGCTTAACGTTGAAGTCGTTGGTATCGATCGAAGGACTCAGGCGGATTTCCTTAACCGTGACCGTCTTTTGATTCTTGCGGGCTTCCCGTTCTTTCTTTTGCATCTCAAAACGGTACTTCCCGTAGTCCATAATCCGTGCGACTGCAGGACGGGCCTTGGGCGCAACCAGCACCAGATCAAGACCGGCCTCCTCAGCCAGCTGCAAAGCTTCACGTTTGGACTTGATGCCCAGTTGTTCACCATTTTGGTCGATCAGACGAACTTCCCGTGCACGAATACCGTCATTGACAATCATTCCTTGAGCTATGGCAACACACCTCCAATTTTACTAGCAGAAAGATCAAGCAAAAAAAGCGGAATGCATACTGCACCCCGCTAAACTCCATTGACAAAGGAATATCAACGGTCATTTAAACTCGTCAGCCCGGCAACTCTGGTCACCAAGGCGAGAAGCGGGTGCTTCTGCTTTTTCTTTCAACAGATACTAATATACTAAACCACTTTAACAATGTCAAGCAGCAATTTAATTCCCAGCCCGCATGTTTTCGCCTTCAATATAATACTCACGCGACAAGAAACGAATCCGCTGCATGATCCGCTTGGCTTTCAAAGGCTCACGCGCGCCTTGCGCATCAATGGCCAAATGCTGGTCTTCCAGCTGCTGCATGGTGAAGTTGGAACTAAAAAACGTTGGCAGCTCTTCTTGCATTCGGTATTCCAAAATTACGCCCAAGACATCGTCACGAACCCATGCCGACATTGAATCGGCACCAATATCGTCCAGCATCAAAATCGGTGCTTTTTTGATGGCATCCCGCCGTTCATCAACCGTACCATCCTTGATTGCGCCTTTCATCTCAACGGCAAAGCTTGGAAAATGCACCATAGTTGAGATAATACCGCGTTCAGCCAAAGCATTGGCAGTAGCGCCTAATAAGTAGGTCTTGCCAACCCCAAAGTTCCCAGAGAGATACATTCCGGGTTGAAACTGGCCTGGTTGATAACTCCCTACAAAGCTCATCGCTGCCTGCAGAGCATTGACGCGATCGTCATTATCACGAATTACATGCTTAAAATCGGCCTGACGAATAAATTTAGGCATTCGCACGGTCGTCACGCGCTGTCTTAACTCGGCAGCCTGCTGCTGTGCCTTAAGCTGAGCTGTCGGTACATAGACGACGTCGATTCGGCCGGCGCTAACGACCAGCTGAGGGGTATAGCCTGGAGCAATGCTGGTCTGATGATTTTGGAGCAGCATCTTTTCATGGTAGAACTCATAAAGTTTTGACCCGCCCCGCTTGATCTGCTCATCAGACAATTCAGCGCGGTGCTGACGCAAAAAGCTCTGTACCTCAGGATCTTGGTAGGCCTTTTTAATCAGTTCCTGATACTGAGGTGAGCCGCTTTGCCCGCCGATAATTGAGTTAATGGTTTCTATGATAGGACGCATTGGCAATCCCTCCAATCATTGTTTTTTATCTGAACTGTTTTTTTGCTGATCAAGTTCAGCCAGCATTTGGTCAATCTTAGCAAGTTTTTCAGCAGATGGCTTTTTATTTTTAACTTTTTCTGGATGTTTTGCCCATTCCGGCAGTTCTTCGTTGATATTACCGCGGCCAGTTGAGTAATAGCGGCGCTTGGGTTTTGATGAAACCTGCCTATCATTGTCCTTTTTATGATTCTTGATTTCACGAATGGCGTCAGCTGCCGTCTTTACTCCCGCCTTGATCCAGGCATTGGCGATCCCATCTGCCAGACTGGCCTTTAAGGTAGTATTTTCTTTTTGGACGATTATATGATAGATCAGTATGTTGACAACCTCGCCAGGCAGCTGTCCCTGCTCAACCAGGCGCGTCAGGGTGTTGCGCTCATTTGGCGAGACATAGCCAGAACCGCTTGACTGCTTGATTCCAGCCAGGTAGTCATAAGGTGCGTACTGGCGTGACATTTGAATCAAGCTGCGTTCAACTTCGCCCAGGTCAGTTAGATCTTCAGCTGCCGCCGGAATTATCGGGGCTGGATCGTCTGACCTGCGCAACGCGCCGGCATAATGGGCTGCAATGCCGCGTTTTAGAGCCTGGGGCTGCAGAATACCGCTTCTAAAATCCGTCGCATCGTAGACCAGGCCGGCCATGCTGCTCTCATCAATACTATACAGGACGCTTTCTGAGATGATCAGTTTTCGCTGTTCTTTAACGCTTTGCAGATCAATGCCGCGATTTCTCAGCTGATCAAGCAGAAAGTTAAAGTCAAAACTGTTAGACGGTATTTTTTGGATTGCCTGGCTTTTAGGAACCGCCGTCGCTCTGGCATTGTCTAAAATTGGCCGTTCTGCATCCCAGGCCGCTCGATCCGGTCGAAAAACCTCAAAGTAATCATGGGTCAGATTATGCATACGGCTGGTATCGAACTGATAGCGCCTTGAGCGGGCGACCAGTTCGTCAAACCGCTGCTCGCCAATCTGCTGGAGCAGCCGAACGCTTAAAAGATCATCATTAATGAATTCTTCAGGCGTCATTGTGGGCTGCAGAACATAGACATAGACGCCGCCGATCTCATCTTGCTGATAAAAGGTCTGCAGCATTTCAACGCCCTCTAAACTATTGCGGGCCTCAGCAAATTGAGCAACTCCCAGATTCAAGCGATCCAGCATGATGCTGTGGGCCTGGCGCTTGGCCAGCATTGGTTCGGGGACCAGCTGACTTTGCAAAGCATAAAAAAGCCCCAGCGCGGTGGGACTTAGCAATGGTTGGTAAAAATCAATAAAAGTCGCTTGGTCAAACCGTACAAAGTCTGACGCAGCGGCCACGATAAAGCCGGTTTGCGGCGTCAAGCGCCCTTGCACTTCAGCCATAACGACTCCTCCTTAATCAGTCTTGATGCTTTTGATGATTCTGGTTGATCATGGCCTCCAGCTCATTCATAAATGCGTCGACGTCTTTAAACTGCCGATAGACGCTGGCAAAGCGAATGTAGGAGATCTCATCAACGTCTTTGAGCGCATTCATAACGTATTCGCCGATCACTTGACTGGAAACCTCATTTTCCCCACGTGAGCGGACGCGTCTTTCAACATCATTGGCGATGCTGGTAAGTTTTTCCATGCTGACGGGACGTTTTTCAGCCGAGCGGACCAACCCGTTTAAGACTTTTTGGCGATTGAATTCCTGCCGCGTGCCATCTTTTTTGATTACTAACAGCGGTGTTTCCTCATAGCGCTCAAAAGTAGTAAAGCGAAAGCCACAGGTTGCACATTCGCGGCGGCGACGAATACAGGTACCATCTTCACTGGGACGACTGTCAACCACGCGTGATCCGTTATGATGGCAGTGTGGACATTGCATACCGAATTCCTCCTGTCAATAGGTTATGCATTTATCTTATCACACTTGCGATCATTTTTGCTGACTTACTCGTTCAACCAGTTTTGCCATTTGAAGACGCGTTTGTGCAAGTGAACCGTTATTGTCGATCGTCACGTCGGCACGCCGCATTTTTTCTTCCAAAGGCATCTGAGCATTGATCCTTTTCAAAGCGGCGGCTTTACTGCAATGATCCCGTTTCATCAACCGCTCAAGCTGCGTTTTGCGATCAACGACTGCTAAAACGGTCAAATCACATTCCTGATCCATCCCGGTTTCAAACAGCAATGGCACATCTAAAACCACCACGGGCAGCCCTTGTTTTTTAAAGCCGGCCAGCTGTTTATCAATCGCAGCCATAATCAAGGGATGCTCGATTTGATCCAGATCGCTGAGGTTTTGGGGATCATCAAAGACCATGCTGCCCAGCGCTGCACGATCAAGCGTGCCATCAGGCTGAAGCACCTGGCTGCCAAAACGGCTTACGATCTGAGCCAGGCCAAGACTGCCGGGCATGACGACTTGACGGGCTGTCTGATCGGCATCAATTACCGGCCAACCGACTTCTTTAAAGATATTGCTGATGGTTGACTTGCCGCTTGCAATCCCGCCCGTCAGACCGATTACCTTAGTCATTTCTGATCACCTGCCCAAGCCTGACAACGTGGACAAAAAGTCGTGCCGCGCTGCGCTACCTTGATCTTAACCAGTTTATGACCGCACCGTTCGCATTTCTCGCCGCCACGGCCATAAACTTCTAGTTGATTTTGAAAGGCGCCGGCTTCGCCAAAGGCATTCATAAACGTATGCACGGTCGTCCCCTTGTATTTAGTCGCTTTGGCAATCTCTTTGATGATGTTGTCATGCAGAATCTGAATCTGCTCGTCAGTCAGCGTATTAGCCGGCTGTTCGGGATTGATGCGGCTCTGCCAAAGAACCTCGTCGCAATAAATATTACCCAGCCCGGCAACGTGATCCTGATTTAGTAAAAACGGCTTGATTTTGCTGCGGCTCTTTTTCAAGATTCGTTTAAAATAGTCAACCTTAAAGTCTTTAGTGGTTGGTTCCGGTCCCATAGTTTTTAAGCCGCCGACCTGCATCTCTTCACCGGTTTTAACCAAGCGCATGCGGCCAAACTTGCGCGTATCGCGATAGCAAAGCTCCGTACCATCCGTAAAATGGAAAACTACATGCGTATGCTTGTCGATTGGACCATCATTGAGCTGGCGATAATAGCTGCCTTCCATCCGCAAATGCGAAACCATGGTCAGATTATTGGTAAAGCGAAACAGCAAATACTTGCCCCGCCGATCAATCCGTTCAATCGTCTGACCAATCAAGGCTTGCCGAAACTCTTCGATGTCGTTTTCAATCGTTTTCCCATAGTAAACGTCAATCCCTTGAATCTTACGGCCTGCGGCAATATTCATCAACCCTCGGCGTACGGTCTCTACTTCTGGCATCTCTGGCATTTGATCGTCCTCGTTTCTTTTAGAATCATTATCGATTATAGTTGATTTTCAGTTTTCAACCAATTTTTTGCTCAAAACGCATTCCAAAGCAAAAGCCGCGGCTAGCCTTGACTGCCACGGCCTAAAGCTTTATTTATTTTTTCAGATCGTACCAGGTGTCGCCATACTTACTTTCAACCTTTAGCGGTACGTCCAGCTTGAAGGCCGAATCCATGACCTGCGGCACCAGTTTTTCCAAAGTCGGAATCTCTGCAGCCGGCGCCTCAAAGACCAGTTCGTCATGAATCTGTAAAAGCATCCGTGCCTTAAGATTATGAGCCCGCAGCATCTTGTCCATATTGATCATAGCGATCTTGATGATGTCGGCCGCGCTGCCTTGAATTGGCGTGTTCATCGCGGTTCGTTCGGCAAATGAGCGCTTGGCAAAATTCTTGGAATGGATATCATCCAAATAGCGCCGCCGATGCGTCAGCGTTTCGACATAGCCTTTTTCGTGAGCCGATTTGACGATCTCCGTGACGTATTTCTTGACGCCTGGAAATTCCTCAAAGTAGCTTTCGATAAATTCATGGGCCTGCTTGCGCGTAACGTGAATGCTTTGTGAGAGGCCATAGTCGCTGATGCCGTAAACGATCCCGAAATTGACCGCTTTGGCATGACGACGCATATCAGGCGTAACCGCTTCGCCCGGCAGCAGATGGAAAATACGTCGTGCCGTACTTTCGTGAATATCCTTGCCATCAATAAAATCCTGCTGCAGGTTCTTGTCGCCGGTAATATGAGCCAAGACCCGCAGCTCAATCTGTGAGTAGTCAGAAGAGAAAATCTTCCAGCCAGGCTCGCTTGGCACGAACGCCCGCCGAATCTGACGACCTTCTTCCAAGCGCACCGGAATATTCTGCAGGTTCGGATCAACTGAAGACAGGCGGCCGGTTGCCGTCAGCGTCTGCAGATAGCGGGTATGGATCTTTTGGTCGCTGCTGTGAATAACTTTCAGCAGTCCTTCGATATAAGTCGACTGCAGCTTGGCGATCTGCCGATACTCCAAGATATGACCAATAATCGGCGAATAACCCTGCAGCTTTTCTAAAACCGCAACAGCCGTGGAATACCCAGTACGCGTCTTTTTAATAACCGGCAGTTTCATCTTGTCAAACAAAATCTCGCCCAGCTGTTTGGTGGAGTTAATGTTAAACTCCGTACCTGCTTCTTGATAGATAACCTGCTCGATTTCGGCTAAGCGCTCCTTTAACTTGCTGCCCATCTCTTTAAGCGTCTGTGCGTTGACCTTGATACCAGCAATCTCCATTTTAGCCAAGACATAGGTTAAAGGCAGCTCGATATCTTCATAAAGCGGCATCTGCTCATGTTCCTTAAGCTGGGCATAGACTGGGGCGCGCAGCTCGTGAATGGCCCGGGCTTTTTGTGCTAAATGAGTAAAGAAGACCTGGTCGTCAGTTGGAATTGCTCGTTTGACGCCCTTGCCATAAACCTCTTCATCGCTTTTGACGTCATAATAGTCATGGGCATGGGCCAGCTCGCCAAGATCATTGCTGTTATCGCTCGGATCAACCAGATAAGAAGCCAGCAGCAGATCAAACGCCACATAGTTCAGCTCGATTCCCAATCGGTGAAGGCCGACGATCTGTGCTTTGGCATTAAAAACGTCTTTTGTATATTGATCGCTGGTTAAAATCTTTTTGACTGGCGCGGTCTGCAGCAGGCTTTCGTCACGACTGACGAGCCATTTTTGACCATCCCCGATTACAAAGCCGGCAAACGTTGAAAGATGATAATTTTCATTCGGCATTTCCAGCTGGAAGGTTACGTGATGATCTAAATCTGCTAAAAGATCCAGATTATCAGCCGTCAGTTCAGTATATGCGATTTCTTTTGCATCCGTGGCTTCTTCAGTACTTGGCGCAACGTTCATCTTGCTTAGAAACGACTTAAAGTTCATTTCTTGATAAAACTTGATCAGTTCTTCAGTCTGCACGCCTTGATACTTCAAATCATCCAGACCGATCGTCAGTGGAGCATCACGGCGTATCGTGGCCAGATCCTTACATTCACGGGCAATTTTTTCTTCATTGACCAGATTTTCTTTCCGCTTTGACTTGCGCATCTGATCGATATTTTCGTAAAGCCCATCCAGCGAGCCATATTCTTGAATCAGCTTCTGCGCGGTTTTTTCGCCGATGCCCGTGACCCCTGGATAATTGTCGGAACTGTCACCCATCAGCGCCTTCATATCGATAAACTGAGTTGGCGTCACGCCGAATTTTTCTTGAAAATGAGCCGGCGTGTACATTTCGGTCTGCGTCACGCCTTTAATCGTTACGGCAACCGTCGTGTTATCAGTTACCAGCTGTGTCAGATCCCGGTCGCCAGTTACGATCAGGGTCTCATCACCAGCCTGATCGCCGAGTCTGGCCAGGGTACCGATAATGTCGTCGGCTTCATAGTTGGCTAATTGATAGGTCTTGATCCCACAGGCATGCATCATCTCGTGCAGATACGGCAGCTGTTCAGTCAGCTCAGTTGGCGTTTTGGCCCGACCACCCTTGTAGTCAGCATACATTTCCGTTCGAAAAGTCTGCTTGCCAGCATCAAACGCTACCAGAGCCTTATCCGGCTGATAGTTTGCCAGCACGTGATCCAGCATCAACTTAAAGCCATAGATTGCCGCAGTATGAAGACCGTTTTGGTTGGTAAATTTGTCGATTTGATTATGCATTGCAAAAAAAGCCCGAAATGCAATGCTATTGCCATCAATCAACAACATTTTTTCTGCCATTTAAACTACCTCGTTCTTTTATTTTCTTTCTTGATTGTAACAGACTTTCACCACCCCTGGCATTTTTAGGAACCATATCTGTTTCAATAAAAAATAAAGCTCCGCACCATTTAAGGATGCAGAGCCAATCTAAATTTTATTTAATTAGTTAGTCGCGACGATCGCTGCCCATGCCGAAAATCTGCAGCAGCTGAATAAACAGGTTGATAAAGTCCAGATACAGCTGCAAGGCTCCCATAATTGCCAGACCGGTAACGGAAACCTGATCTTGGTAGTTAAGGTAGATGTTTTTCATCTTTTGCGCATCGTAAGCCGTCAAAATTACGAAGATGATTACGGCAATGTAGGAAAAGATGTAGGTAATGGCCGGACTGTTTAAGAACATGTTGATCAAAGAGGCCAGAATCAAAGCAATCAAGGCCGCCGTAGCATGAGCCCCAAAGCGATCCAGCGAGCGTTTGGTAACCGTCCCATACAGTGCCATTACTACAAAGATCGTTGCCGACGAAACAAAGGCTGCCGTAATATCAGCGCCAGTATAGAAACCAGCCAGCAGGGCAAACTCGACTCCATACATAATCGACAGGACCATCAGCATGATAAAGCTGCCAGTTGGATTGCGCGTGGCACTAGCACTGATTCCCATTGACAGGGCAATCGGCAGCAGCAACAGCAGCCACATCATCCCCGTGTGCTGAGAAAAGTAGCCAAACACGGCGGTTCTAAAAGTCGTCATTACCAAAAACGAACTGATGGCCGAGACAAACACTGACAGGCCGACAAAGCCGTACATCTTGGTCAAAAAGCCATTTAAGCCGGCTGCATTGACGACGCGTCTTCTTTGCTCGGGCTCTGGTGTAGAGTTGAACATAAACTCCCCTTCTTTCAATTGAATTAAGCAGTCAAACTAATTTGACCAATATTGTCTTTTATATAAAAAATGGTAGCAAATGCCACCATTTTCGACAAGTGATTTAATCATTTGCTAACAAACTCTTATACTTGTCCTCGTATTTTTCAATGTCGCCGGCTCCCATGAAGACAACAACGGCATCATGGTACGCTAAAAGCTTGTCCATGGAGTCCATGTCAATGCCCTCGCTTTGTGGAATCAAGTCTTCCAGATCCTGGCTGGAGACATGACCGGCATTTTCACGAATCGAGCCAAAGATTGGCGTGACAAACGTCTTGTCAGCGGCGCTCAAAGACTGACCAAACTCTTTAAGATAGGCCTGCAGACGACTGTAGGTATGCGGCTGGAAAACGGCCAGTACCTGTTTATCAGGATATTTTTGCCGTGCTGCATCAATCGTCGCCTTGATTTCGCTTGGATGATGAGCATAGTCGTCAATCAGCGTCATATCGCCAACCTGACTTTCGGCAAACCGCCGCTTAACGCCGGAAAAGCTGGCCAGCCCGTTAGCAATGTCAGTCAGGTCAACTTTTTCCATGTAGGCAACCGCAATTACGGCCAGACTGTTCAAGACGCTGTGCTCACCATAAAGATGAATTTCAAACTCGCCCAGCTTCTCATCTTTAAACCAGGCTTCAAAAGTGGATCCCTGCGGCGTCCGTTGAATATTAACCGCACGGAAGTCATCTTTTTCACTAGTGCCGTAGTAATAGATCGGTACATCCAACTGCAGCTTGCGCAGATTTTCATCATCACCCCAGGCAAAGACGGCTTTTTTGACCTGTTTGCCATACGTTTCAAACGAATCGCGCACGTCATCAATATCCTTAAAGAAATCGGGATGATCAAAGTCAATATTGGTCATGATGGCATAGTCTGGATGATAGGCCAAGAAGTGATCCCGGTATTCGTCAGCTTCAAAGACAAAGAACCGCGAGTCAGGCGTGCCAACCCCTTCACCGTCTCCGATCAGATAGGTCGTTGGCGCAACTGAGCTTAACACATGGGAAAGCAGCGCCGTCGTACTGGTCTTGCCATGGGCTCCGGCAACGCCAATGCTGGTATACTGCTCAACTAATTCTTCAACCGTGGCGGGATAGCTTTGAACCTTGTCGCCCAGTTCCTTGGCCCGCACGATTTCAGGCTGGTCATCGCTAAAGGCGTTTCCTTGCACGATCGTCATCCCTGGCTTGATGTTGGCTGGATCAAAATCGTGAATCTGAATGCCGGCTTGTTCCAATGGTGCCTGCGTAAAGGTTTCTTTTTCAATATCTGAGCCTTCAACATGGCAGCCGCGATCATGCAGCACCCGTGCCAAAGCAGCCATCCCGGTTCCCTTGATGCCTACAAAATAATAATTCTTTTCCATAATGCCGTTTTTTCCTTTCCTTGCCGCCAACTAGGCAAACAGCTGATTGCCGCGCGCAAAGTCAAAAGCATCGCCAGCTTGACCAAAATCATCAGGCAGAATCAAGCAGCCAGGCTTTTGCGGAGCATTTTTCAAGTTCAGTTCACGAGCTGCACAGATCATCCCATTACTTGGCACGCCAACCAATGCACCTGGCCAGATAATCTGACCGCTTGGCATCATGGCGCCAACCTTGGCAACAACGACCTTAACGTGTTCGGCAATGTTAGGCGAGCCGCAGACAATCTGAACCTTCTGATCGCCCAAGTCAACTTGCGTAATGTGCAGATGATCCGATTTTGGATGCTTGGTCATGGATTCAACATAGCCGATAACAAACTTTGGCGTTTCATCAGCCGTTAATTTTTCATCAAAACCAGCTGCTTGAATCTTTTCATTCAGCTTTTCGACCTGATCCTCGCTCAAAAAGACCTGACCGTTTTGCTCCTTGAGTTCTGGCAATACCTCACTGGCTTTCAGAAAATTGTAGCCCAGCAGACTGCCATCCTGAGCACTGACGATCTGAACTACGCCTTGATTTTGCTTGACGTTTTGATCAGCGGCCTGACCAGTTACGACTACCAAAACATCACCCATCTCATTTGGGTTATAGCTTGAAATTAACATCAAAAATCCTTCCCTTGGCATCGCTTTGCAACGGTGCTAAAAATTCTTTTTCGCTTCGTCAAAAACTTTTGACAACCAGACTAAATTGTACCACACAACCCGTGCTCATGACCCCAGTCCATCAAAAAATGGCGACTTGCCGGCCGCCATTTTTGCTTATTTTAAATTACTCAAGAAATCCTCGACCTGCTGCTTGGTCTTGCGGTCCTTGTTGACGAACCGGCCAATTTCTTGACCATCACGGTAGGCAATAAAGCTTGGAATGCCCATGACGTTTAGTTCGGTTGCCAAATCCAGATTTTCATCACGATCAACGGCATAAAACTTAAAATCGGCAAAATCCTTTTCGACTTCTGGCATGGCAGGCTTGATAAACTGGCAGTCAGGGCACCAGTCAGCAGTAAACATCAAGACGACCTGCCCTTTCAAATACTTTTGCAGCTGTTCAGCATTAACTTTAGGCAAAGCTTCCATCACAGAACACCATCCTTTTACTTATTTTATGTAAGTATAGTCTACTACAAGTTGAAAGACAATGCATAATGATCTGCCTTTGTGTTAAAATTGTTACATCCAATCTACTTTGGGTCAAAATATGGCATAGGCTAAACGAAAGAAGCGATTGAAATGAATGATTCAAATGGTTCACTTAGCCCATGGATGATCCCGCTTACCTTAGGTGCTTCCGGTATTGCGGGCTTCTTTGCCGGCAAGCTGGTGGGCAACCGACGGCGTTCCGCAAACACGATCTTAAAAATGATTACCAATGATTTTAAACGTGAAGGCACGGTTGAGGGCAGCTGGATTGATCATCAGCCGATTCCTTATCGTCAGTTTGCCGTGCGAACTTTGGTATATCGCGGTGGCATCCGGCGCTTTGAAGACGATCAGCTGGTCAGCTACGAATTCTTGGCAGATGCCAGTACTGGTACGCTGCTGAAACTAAAGCGCATTGACAATTAAGCAACACAAAAGGCTGTTGGATTTCTCCAACAGCCTTTTTTTGCACCATCTATCTGAACATGATGCATGGCCGATTGTCATTCATAACTGCCGATTATGATTTAATTGGAATCTTTGATGTAAATTGCACTATAAACTGCGGTCAAAGCAATCAATTTTTACTGAAATTAGAAACATCAATGGCGGAGTGGATGGGCATCGCATTGATGATCTAGATTTATCATTTGGCACGACAACCACTTACTCAGCCAAGCTGCACACTATCTTGACCAAATAATGATTTGTCGTATTGAAGCTTAACATTATTTAATGCGTCTATCGCTATTAATGGAGTCAGCATCTGCATCAGCGGTTGAATGGGGTCCCGCCGAAAACATCGTGCACTAAGCGATTTTTCGTGATGCAGCATACTTGATCTGACAAATTATCAACTATTTATCTTTGCTTTTCTAATGTACCCGGACATAATCAGCAGTCATCTTCGGGTTCCCCCCTGAATGACAATTAAAGTATAGCGGTTAAAAACGTTTCGCTCCTATCAAAATCTAACCCTCTTGAGCATACAAAATTGATAGTTTCTCCGCAAGGTTTTCTGCATAAGCAGTCGTGCGCAGGCGATACAGACTGGTCTGCAAGCGTTTGATTCCTAAAAAAGGATTATCCAAGGTAATTAAGAAACGCTGGTTGTTTGAATTGGTATCAGCCAAAAGCTCCCAAAATTCATGATCAGCCAAAATCATACTTTGCGGTACTTGATTGATCTGCTTAAGCTGCTCGGCGCTAAAATAACTGCAGCTGCTGATCTGAAGACGATTGCCAAATTCTTGACGCACCATTTGAGCCACTACTTCATAATCAGCCCGCGACTTGGTAAAGATATATAACGGCGTGGCAGGAAGCTGTTCTTCAATCAGTGGCAGCAACTGTCGCGAAAAATACTTGATCTGATTATCATCAACCAGATCTGACCAATGATTTTGCCGGCACCACCTCATAACGATCACTTTCACCAGCTGATCGGTCAATCTCTGCGACTTGTTTTCCGTTTGATAGTCCAGCTGACGTTCAATTACCAGATTCTGCAGACCGCCCATAAAGTGCAGGCCGAATCCATTAACCGTTTCTTTAAAGGCTGCCGTTTTGATCAGTGGCTCTCCCCATAGCGCGGCAAAAGCATCCGTCAGCTGTCGAATCTCAGGAAGCTGCTGCAGGATCTCGCGAAACGTTGCTCGCTGCAGGCTCCAGGCATCATCACGAAACAGCTCGTTGGCAACCGTTAGATAGACCAGGTATAAATAGTCATGATCAAGCGGCGTCAGTTCAAATGACAATTGCGGCTGCAGATATTCATCAACCATGCGTTCCAATTGCTGATGCGCCTTTTCTCGACAGACCGCCCGCCAGAAATTATCGGTTGGCAATTCTAAAGACTGGTCATGCCGCAGCCAGGTCAAAGCAATTAGATGATCAAACATGGCAAACGCTTGCGGCATCTTGTCCAGCAGCGGTTTTACGCCGGGGTTGGCTGCAATGACGAAATTTTTTACGATCTGCTGACTGACTGAGCCGAAATCCACGCAGTCAATGCCATAATGACAGCTTAATGCCGCAATCAAGTAGCGCTTGCGATATTCTTGACCGCAGATCTGACCGCGTCGAATCGTCAGACCAACCGTCTGCAAAAAATCCTTGCATTGCCGCTGCAGCCGGTAAAAAGTCGGCTCAGAAAAGTAGTGCTCCTGACAAAACGTCGTCACCGAGCGTCCCCGGTGATTGAGCAGATAGGCCATCACCTGCAGTACCTCAGACTTTTGGTAGAGCTGTTTTTTTAGCTCAAACAGCTGACCCGGGCTGGTTAAAGAAAGCGAGACAACCGCATCATTGATCTGAATGCATGCTTTCGGCTGCAGTTCTTGATTTAAGGTATTCAGTTCCTTTCTAAGCCGGGGCTCGGGAATTCTGGTCAGCTCTGCCAGATGATGCAGCGTTAGCCCTGAACGATCAAACAGCAAGGTCAGCAGATGAACGCTCACCACAACGTCATCTTCCAAAAAACGTTCCAGCATCAGTTGGCACCTTTTTCACGCAGTTTCTTAACCAAGCCGGCAGCACTGCCCTGATCAATTACCAAAACGTTGGCATAGCCCGCTTTCAGTGCTCCCGCGGCGGCCTGCGTCTTAGCTGGATTGGCAATTACCATCACACGCTGCGGAATTTTTTTCAGCTGTTCTAGGTCAATGCCGATCGTCCGCTGATCGATCTGTGGTGCTACAATGCTGCCATTTTGATCGATAAAACGCGAAAAAACGTCACCAACCGCATGCTGCTGCAGATACTCCTGCTCAGCTTGACTGAAGTACCCTAAATGAAACAGCAGTGCCGAATCTCGTACCGTTCCGACCGTAAAGACCGCGATATCGGCTTGTCGACCAAGATCCATGATGTATTTGATATGCGTATCCTGCTCAACCAGCTCTTTAGTTTCTTGGTGATCAAAAATAACTGGCAGCGGCAGATACTGTGGCAGCGTGTGAAAAGCACTGGCAAAAGCATTGACGCTTTCAAAGGCATAGTTTTTCTGCTTGGTATTGGCAACGCTGCCCTTTAACTGAACCACCGTGACCCCATGCACGTCTTCAGGCGATAGATGCTGGGCAATGGCATGGATCGTTTTTCCCCAGGCCAGCCCAATTGTGTCATCATCCTTAACGATTGTCTCGATGTATTCGGCAGCAGCCGCGCCAACCAGTTCCAACAGCTCGCCACTGGCCGTCATCTCTGAAGGTACAACAATGACTTGGTCTAAATGATAATAGTCCTTTAGCTCCGCGGCCAGCTGCTGAGTCGAAACCAGCGGATTGCTGATCTTAATCTGGACAATCCCGCTTTCCCGTGCGTATTGCAGCAATCTTGATACCGTGGGCCGTGAAAGATTCAACTCGGCTGCGATTCTACTCTGCCGCCAGTCATTTTGATAATAGAGCTGCGCGACTTTAACGCTTAAAGCCCGCTTATCAGTTTCATCAATCATTATTCCCATCCACTTTCTGATTTTGTGCTGTTTATATCAATTCTACTAAAGAAAAGACGGCCCGTCAGTAACGGACCGTCTTTTTTAGTAATCGATCATATATCAATCAGCTTGGGCAATCGCCGTTTCCAGACTGATTTTGATCATGTCGTTAAAGGTCTTTTCACGTTCAGCGGCCGTTGTTTTTTCTTGACTGCCAAATAGCAGATCACTGACCGTCAAAACCGAGAGCGCTCTAAAATGCAGTTTGGCTGCCAACAGATAAAGTCCTGCTGATTCCATTTCTGTACCGATCACGCCATAATCAGCCAGCTTCTTCATATCAATATCATCATTGTAGAAACGGTCGGCAGCAAAGATATCGCCAACCTTAGGCTCAATCCCCATGTTCTTAGCCACGTGATAAGCCGTGTCAAGCAGCTTAAAATCAGCTAACGGGGCAAAGTGAACGCCAGCTGCAAACGAGTTGGCAACGACTGCCGAATCAGTTGAAGATCCCGAGGCTAAACAGACATCCCGCAGCTTGACGCCGGGAGCCATCCCACCACAGGATCCGACCCGGATAATCGTCTTGACGCCATAAAAACGTACCAGTTCATTGATATAGATCGACATGGAAGGAATTCCCATCCCCGATCCTTGAACCGAGATGCGATGGCCCTTGTATTCGCCTGTGTAGCCAAACGCGTTGCGCACGCTGTTGACCTGTTTAACGTTGGTCAGGAAATTTTCGGCAATATATTTAGCCCGCAGCGGATCCCCTGGCAGCAGAACCGTTTCAGCGTAATCACCGTTTTGTGCTTCAATATGTGGCGTACTCATTGGAATTCCTCCTTGTAATTTATAATTAATTTCTATTCAATCGTCTCGTGAATCAAAGTTGGCTGCTGAGCTGATTCTTCAATGGCAACGGCTTGATCCAGCAGTTCTTTGACGTCATCGATATCTTCGCGGTTGCTCCAGATCGTCATGATTGATTCGCCTTTTTGAACCGAATCGCCAATCTTTTTATGCAGCTCGATCCCAACCGCGTAGTCCAGCTGATCATCGGCTTTTTGACGACCGCCGCCCATCAGCATGCTGGCCATTCCAATCTCATCTGCGGTCAGCTTGGCAATTACGCCGTCTTTTTGAGCAGGATATTCAATTTGATACTTGGCATGCGGCATCAGCGAGTAGTCGTCAACCACGTTTGGATCACCATGCCGAGCCTTGATCATTGCCTTAAAGCGAGCCAGTGCCGAACCATCAGCAATCGTCTGTTCCAATTTGGCGCGGGCTTCTGCCAGACTGGCCGCCTGCTGTCCCATCACGACCATCTGGCTGCCCAGTTCCAAGACCAGCTCCAGCAGATCTTTTGGTCCTTTGCCCTTTAAAAGATCCAGCGTCTCTTCAATTTCCAGCGTGTTGCCGATTTTGGATCCTAAAGGCTGATTCATATCTGAGATCACGGCTTCACACTTCAATCCAGCCTGCTTGCCGATTGCTACCAATGCTTTAGCCAGTTTCACGGCGGAGTCCTCAGTCTTCATAAAGGCCCCGGCACCAGTCTTAACATCAATTACCAAAGCATCGGTCCCAGAAGCCAGCTTTTTGCTCATAATTGAACTGGCAATCAATGGAATGGAATCAACCGTATCGGTAACGTCACGCAGAGCATAGATCTTTTTATCAGCTGGCGCGACGTCACGCGTTGCCCCAACGATTGCCAGCTTTTCTTCAGCAACCTGCTTGATGAAATCCTGCTCGCTTAATTCAACTTGAAAACCTGGAATAGCCTCCAGCTTGTCTAATGTTCCACCTGTATGGCCAAGTCCGCGACCTGAGATCATTGGTACCGGTATTCCCAGTGCGGCGACCATCGCAGCTAGTGGCAGACTGGTTTTATCGCCCACGCCGCCAGTTGAATGCTTGTCAACTTTAATCCCAGGAATCTTAGACAAATCAAGCCGCTCACCAGAATGCATCATTTTCATTGTCAGCTGCGTCTGTTCACGATCCGTCATCCCCTGAAAATAGATCGCCATCAGCAAAGCACTGATTTGATAGTCAGGCAGCGAGCCGTCGACTACGCCATCGACAAAGAACTGCAGCTGTTCATCGCTCAAAACGCCGCCATTACGTTTTTGGTCAATTACATCCACCATTCGCATGATGAATCCCCCTTTATAATTAGCTAGTTTTCAATCGTTGATAAAAAGCTCGTGCCAACCTGATTGCCGGTAACACCAAAGTTTTCCATGATCGTTGCACCCAAATCGGCAAACGTATCACGCGTTCCCAGCGACTGGCCTGGGTGCCTCATTGACGGCGAGTAGGCCAGCAGCGGCGTTACCTCTCTGGTATGGTCGGTACCGCGGAAGCAAGGATCATTGCCATGATCTGCCGTGATCAAAAGCAGATCGTCTTCCCGCATGTTTTCAAGTACCGTTCCCAAGCGCTGGTCAAAGTCCATCAAAGCCTTGCCAAAGCCCTCTGGATTGCGCCGGTGACCATACATGGCATCAAAGTCGACCAGATTGACAAAGCAGAAGCCATGAAAATCTTCTTTCATTACATGGTCAACGTGATCCATGCCATCCATATTGCTTTCGTTGTGATAGCCTTCCGTAATGCCATGACCAGAGAAAATGTCGTTGATCTTGCCAATTCCAATGACGTCCAGACCAGCTGCCTTCAAATGATCCAGATCAGTCTCACCGGTTGGCTCCAAGCTGAAGTCATGCCGGTTAGCCGTTCTGACAAAGTGATCCTTGTCTGGGCCAACGTATGGTCGTGCAATAATCCGGCCAACCGTGTATTCAGGACCATTGACCAGTGTCCGCGCATAACGGCAGATGCGGTAGAGCTCTTCAACCGGAATCACGTCTTCATGCGCCGCAATCTGCAGCACTGAGTCGCCCGAAGTGTAGACGATCAAATCACCGGTTTTCATCTGCTGCTCGCCGTAGTCATGGATAACCTCCGTCCCTGAATATGGCTTGTTGACAATCACCTTACGACCAGAAAAGGCTTCCAGTTTTTGAATGATGCTGTCAGGAAAACCGTTTGGGAACGTTGACAACGGCTTTTTAACCGGCAGCTCCATCATTTCCCAGTGACCATCCATACTGTCCTTACCGGCCGAAATCTCAGCCATCTTGCCAAAGCAGCCCATTGCTGGATCAGCTGTCGGCACGCCTTGAATCGGATCGGCCGGGCGAATGTTGCTCAGTCCCAGTTTGGCTAAGTTAGGCAATGCCAGCTTGCCTTGATACCATTTGCCAATGTGGCCTAAGGTATCGGCACCATCATCACCAAACTTCAATGCATCAGGTGCCTCGCCAATCCCTACAGAATCCAAAACAATGCCAAATACTCGTTGATACGTCATAATCTTTCCTCCCCTGAATCGATCTTAAGCGACGTTTCAAACCAATTTTATTGCCGAGCAGCTTCTTCCAAGATCTGGACTGAAGCCGAAACACCCAGCCGGTTGGCGCCGGCCTCAATCATTGCATAGGCTTCATCTAAATGATGAATACCACCCGAAGCCTTGATCTTAAAGTCGGGACCAACTGCCTTGCGCATCAATGCCACATCTTCAGCTTTGGCACCGCCAGTTGAAAAGCCGGTTGAAGTCTTAACAAAATCAGCACCACCAGCCATCGTCAGCTTAGAGGCAATCGTTTTTTCCTCGTCAGTCAACAGGCAGGTTTCAATGATTACCTTCAAAAGCTTGTGGTGAGCGTGGACAGCTTGGGCAACCTCGCGAATATCCTGCTCAACGATTTCTTGGTGACCAGATTTCAATTCGCCAATGTTGATGACCATGTCAATCTCATCAGCACCGTTTTCGATGGCATCAACTGCTTCGGCAACCTTGATCTTAGTCGTAGAAGCCCCCAGTGGAAAACCAATGACCGTGCAGGTGTTGACATCCGTATCCTTCAAGCGATCGGCAGTGTGCTTAACCCAATATGGATTGATGCAGACTGAAGCCGTGTTGTATTTGATAGCTTCGTCAATGCATTGGTCGATCATTGCTTGAGTGGCGTCTGGCTTGAGCATCGTGTGGTCCATGTATTTGGCTAGTTGTGCTACTGTAAGTTTCATTTTTGTAACCCCTTTCATTAGTGAACGCTTTTACTATACCACGTTTTGAAATAAATTCCATACTTTTATAGAAATTATTTTCCAAAATTATCTGAACGATTTTTTAAAAGCAATTAAAAACGGCTCTGCCATGGGAGTTATCCCGTGACAAAGCCGCTTAAAATACAATCTTCTTTGATTGGCATCCAACGCTTTCTGCAGTTGATAAAAATTCAGCCACATCTTTTATTCAATAAATTCTGCATAATGACATATGATAAAACCATCATTACCTGCTTTCTCTCAAACGATTGGTATCGGTCAAGAATGACAGTTTGACGGTTAACCATTTGAACGATTTTAAATCTGCCAGGCAGCTCCGCAAAATGACCAAACCAAAAATCTGGCAGTGATGTTGAATCAATGCCAGACTGTGCCGTTTCAATATTTAAGCAAAGTGAGCCTTCAGTTTGTAGATTGGCTGCCCTTTTGCCGCAAATTTTTGTTCATATTCCGTTTCAACGTTATTTTCATTTTCATCACTATGATGCAGATCCAGCCAGACACCATCATACTGCATGCCATAATTATTCATGCTGACCAGTGAAAACTCAAAAAAGCCCATGTTGTCAGTCTTTAACTCAATCGTTCCCTTTGGCACCAAAACCTTTTCATAGTTTGCCAAAAAGGTCTTGTAGGTTAATCGACGCTTGGCATGTCGCGATTTAGGCCAAGGATCGGAAAAGTTCAAAAACAGCCGATCGATCTCACCGTCCGCAAAAAACTCATCCAAACCCGCTCCATTGGCACAGATAAACTGCAGGTTTGGCAGTTCTTCATCTTCCAGCGACTTTTTCAAGGCAATCCCAGCCACGGTGGAAACCACGTCTAAACCGATAAAATTAACTTCCGGATGCGCCTTGGCCATGCCGATTGCAAACTGCCCCTTGCCCATGCCGACTTCAAGCCAGATTGGCTGCTTTTTGGCAAAACGGCTCTGCCACTTGCCTTTAAATTGAGCCGGATCAGTGGTGATTTTTTCAGGATGGGCCTCAATCAGTGGTTCTGCCCATTTTTTGTGTTTTACTCGCATTGGTTATCCTCACTTTTGCATTTTCTTTTTGAAATAAAAATTAATCAGCCAGTACAGCTCCAGACCGCCTAGAATCAGACAGCTCAATAGACTCATCCAGTCAAATTCAGTACCAAGACTGGCCAAGATCAGCAGCAGACCCAAGCTGATCATGACCTTTTTTAAAAGCGCCTGGAAATCAGTCAGCTGCGTTGTTTGCTCAATCGGGTAGAGATGGGTAAAGACATTGTTTTGGTAATGCTGTGCAAATGGCATCAGCTGCATGGCAATCAAATAAATAAACAGCAGTGCCAGTAAGCAGCGCAGCCAGCCCAATGGCACGAAGAATACGATCAGCATCCCGACGATCGTCAATCTGCCTACCAGGCTGCTGGTTTCCGTATCCCGCAAAAAGCCGCGTGCGTATAGGTAAGACCAGGCATGATCAGGAATCGTCAGCCAGTGAATCAAGCCATTGGCCCAAGTTCGCCGCTTGATCCCACCTTTAACGCTAGGCACGTCGGTAAACAGATTAAAGAAACGATAAACGTCATACATCCGCTTTTGCTCGGCATCAACGGCCGCTCGCCAGTCCAGATCCTGCTTTTGCAACCCAATCTTAATGACCAGATAGATCAACACCGCACTCCCGCAGCCCCAGACCGGCGCAATCAGCCAGCTGAGCATACCGATTAAAAGCGGTGCGATCCATTGTCCCAGCCGTAATTGCTTGGCATGCCGCGACCATTGCAGACTCAACTGGGCTTTGGCCAACTCCATCCAGGAAAGCTTAGCAACAAAGCCTGCCAAGAGCAATTCCAAAATGGTTAGCGCGGTCAGTCTGATGTCAATCAGAGCTAAGGGCAGCGCGATAATCAAAAGCCCCAGCGACATCAGCTCGCCCAATATTAGACTGTATAAAAACGCCTGGTTGAGGTATTTCTTGATGCCATCAGACTGCGGCAGCAAAAATACGGGATCGGCTGGTTTCAGCAAAGTAGCAAAGCGGCCGACCTGCATTACCAAGACGAACCATAAAATCAAAAGCCAGCGAATCCACCATATGCCAGGGCTGAACGTCTTGAGCCATTGCGCATAGGTATAGGCCAGTGCGCCAATCATAAAGAACAGCGCAATCGTGAATTGGTCATTAAATACCAGCCGCCAATACTTCATCAGCCGCAGCAGATGGGCTTGCCGCCGTTTCTTAAAAAGACTATTCATCGCTCTCATCCCTTGCCAAGCGCAGATAAATGTCATCCAGCGTTTCTCCGGCGCCAGCGGCTTTTTGCTGCAGTTCCTTTAGCGTACCATGCGCCTTTACCTGACCATGTGCCAGCAGAATAAAGCGATCACAGTAGCGCTGTGCCGTGTCCAAAACGTGCGTCGACATCAAGATACCTGCTCCCTGTGCCTTTTTTTCCTCAATCAGATTCAACAGGTCATGAACTGCCAGTGGATCCAGGCCATAAAACGGCTCATCGACAATGAACAGCTTGGCGTCCGTCATAAAAGCACTGACGATCATGACTTTTTGCTTCATCCCTTTGGAAAAGTTGGCCGGAAACCAGTCCAGCTTATTGTCCAAGCGAAAGATTTTCAGCAGCTGATGGGCGTTTTGCCAAGTCAGATCTCGATCCAGGCCATATGCCAGCATCGTCAGTTCCAAATGCTCTTTTAGCGTCAGCTCATCATACAGGATCGGCGTTTCCGGCACATAGGCGATTTGACGCTTATAAGCCGCGGCGTTTTCCTGCAGATTTTGACCATTTAAAATAATTGATCCTGAAAACGGCCGTAGCAAGCCGATAACATGATTGATCGTCGTTGACTTGCCGGCCCCGTTTAAACCGATCAGGCCGACCAGTTCGCCTGGCTGCACGTTAAAAGAAACGTCTTTTAAAACCGGCAGCTGAGAATAGCCACCCGTTAAATGTTCAACTTCCAGCGCCATTGTCATCCCTTCTTTGTCTTTCTTGCTTGCCTAACCGAGTAATTATACCATACTGATTATAATCGACTAAGGGTGCAGTTTTTGGAAAATTCGTTTATACTTAAAAAAAATTGAAAAGAGGTATTCTCAGAATGGAAGATTGTATTTTTTGCAAGATTATCAATGGTGAGATTCCTAGCTACACGGTCTACGAAGATGATGTCGTCAAAGCCTTTTTGGACATTTCGCAAAACACGCCTGGCCACACGCTGGTCGTACCAAAAAAGCACGTTCAAGACGTCTTTGAATATGACTCTGACTTGGCAGCTGCCGTATTTAGCCGGTTGCCAAAGATTGCCCGGGCCATTCGCGACTCCAACCCTGACATCAAGGGCATGAATATTTTAAACAACAATGGCGCCGTAGCCTACCAGTCTGTTTTCCATTCCCACATTCACCTGATTCCGCGCTACAGCGACCAAGATGATTTTGGCATTACGTTTTCGGACAACTCGAGCCAATATGATGAGCAGAAGTATCAAGCTGTTCAACAGGCGATTATCGATCAATTCGGTGACTAGTCATGTTCGACGACTTCAAAAACGCTGGTCGCGATACTTTAAGCGCCGCTAAGAATCTCCAGACGCAGCTGGTTAAACTTAATCAGAGCGTGATCAAGCTGAATCAGGCAATGGATGGCGTCAGTGAGTTTACCCGCGCTGCCCAGCATGCCATTGATCTTTGGCAGTTTAAAAATGAGCCGCGACTGATCAAGATTCAAAAACTGTTGTCAAAATATCAAGCATAGCCAAAATGGGACCCCCTGCCTTTAGACAAGGAGTCCCATTTTAATTTTTCCAATGCTGCCAAAAAAGGATCGCATATCAGATGCAATCCTTTTTGATTAATTGCTGGAGCTGGAAGCCGAGCTCGAACTCTTGCTGGAGCTGGAAGTCGAGCTGGTTGAACTGGAGCTGGTCGTCAAGTATTCATCCAAGATGTTCTTCAAGTCGCTGTCCTTGATTGAAACATTACCCTTCTTCAGAACCTTGGAGACAACGTTTTGCAGGAAAGTCGAATCATTCATGTTTTCTTCGACGATCTGCTGCTTCAATTGAGCGATGTGGTTGCTCTTCTTACCCTTGGCTGGGTGCTTGATCATGTAGATGACTTGGTAGCCGCTGTCGGTTTTGACCGGCGTCGTCGTGTATTCGCCAGTCTTAAGCTTAAAGGCTGCCTTCTTGTAAGCTGAGTCAAGCGAGGTATCAGTGTTGTCAAAGGCTGCTACCTTACCACCATTGCTCTTGTTTGAAGTATCCGTTGACTTTTCCTTGGCCAGTTTCTTGAATGCCTTGTACTTGTCGCCGGAAGTGTTGTTCAGCTCGTCAATGATTGCCTGAGCATCAGACTTTGAGCCAACCAAGATCTCTGCTGTCTGAACCTTTGGCTGGTACTTCTTCCATTGCTTGTTCAAAGCCTTGTTGGAGAAGTTGGAGTAGTGGCGAACGGCCGCTTGCAAAAGCAGGTTGGAGCGAATCTGCTGCTTAAGCGTCTTGGTAGTCAGGCCATTTTGCTGCAGAACGGTTGAGAATGATGAACCATATTGCTTCTTGTAGGCATTGTATTCACTGTTGACCTTGCTCTTGGAGACTTGCGAGCCATACTGCTTTTCCAGTACCTTATCCAAGATCATCTGCTGCAGCACCTGCTTACCAGCAGAAGTCTGCTTCATGCTGCTGTAGTATTCGCTTTCGGTAATCTTGCCACCGCTAGTCGTTGCAACAGCCTTATTGCCACAGGCAGCCAATGGCAGCATTAAAGAAATTCCGGCTAAAATTGCCAAAGCTTTTTTCTTTGCGTTCACTAAATTACACATCCTTTAGTTTATTAAGAATTTACTCGTGATAAATTTACCAATCTAATATAACACAACCGATCCCAGATTAAACCCGGCTTAGACAATGTTTAGCTTTTCTTCAAAGTTTCTTCATTGGTCGGTCGATAAAAGCGGCGATTATCCAAGCTGAACAAACGATCCGTATACTCGCCAGGCGCGGTTTGCCTCAAAGCCGTCTGAATCGTCATGATTGAGGCATCCAATTCATCTAGCTGATGCAGAATCTCGGCTTCCAAAAGCTGGGGCCGCGCCGGTGAGCCATATTCCAGCAAACCATGGTGAGAAAGAATCATATGCCGCAGCAGAATTACCTTGGGTGCCTCGGGATCAAGGTCCAGCTCGTCACAGGCCTGCACGATCTCGCCGTCCAGAAGCGAGATATGCCCAATCAGGTTCCCCATCACGGTATATTGAGTCGCGATCGGTCCGCTCAGCTCAATGGTCTTGCCCAGATCATGCAGCATTGCCCCAGTATAAAGCAAGGCCGCATTGATTCCTGAATACTGAGCCGCAACCGAGCGTGCCAGCCGCAGAATCGACAGCGTGTGAAAGGCCAGACCGCCTACAAAAGCATGATGATTGCTCTTGGCTGCTGGATAAGAGAATAGTTTGTCGCCGTGCTTGCTAAACAGATGCCCGGCAATCTTTTTCCAAACCGGTTCATCGATCAGATCAAAAAACTCGCGAAAACCTGATTTTAATTGGGCCGTCGTTTCTGGAGCCCGCGGAACGAACAACAGCGGATCATGCGGCTCATCGTCACCAGCCAAACGAATCGTTTCAATCTTGATCTGGGGCCGGTCGCGATACGTTTCGCGCTGTCCTTTAACGCTGACGACTTTGCCAGCCTGCAGTTCGGCAATGTCTTTTGGTGCCGCATCCCAGCGCATTCCGCTAATCTCACCGGAAGCATCAGCCAAAGTCAGTGCTAGGTAAGGCTTGCCGGCACTGGTAGTCTTAGCCGCTGCTTCTTTAATCAGGGCAAAAAGCTGCATTTCCTCGCCATCTTGGTATTGAGCAATCAATTTGGCCATTTTTTCACCGCCTTTAAAAAACGGAACCGCAAGCTACGATTCCGTTTAAAAAACTATTTTTCCGCGCCGCCGTTTTGTTCCGGCATAGCTTCGCGATACAGTTCCGCAATTGGTGCCGTAATCGTCTTGCTGATCTGTTGAATCATGTCGTCAAGCTGGCGTTCTTTAACCATCAGATTTTTAATGGCGTCTTTTTGATCAACTTCTTTAGCCAGGTCTTGAACTTCCTTGATTTCTTCTTCCGTCAGCTGAACGCCTTGCATTTGCTTTTGTTGAGCCTGCATCTGCTTTTCTTGGAATTTTTGGAAAGTACCAAATGCATCCTCATCTTTTTTAAGTTCTGCAAAAGCTTCCTTCAATGCTTGGAATTCCTGCGTTTCCCGCATTTGGCGCTCCATTTCGTTTGCCGTGTCGTAGATATTGACAACCATAATCGGCCTACCTCCTATAATTCATTGCTTTTTAGATTGTAACATTATGCATCGTTTAAGGCAAAGCTACTGAAACATTGACTGCAAAGAGCTCCACCAATCGCTGGCCTTTTGCTTGAGTGTGCTGCCACTGTCGTTTAAGTTGTTGGTAAAATTACTCCACCAACTGCTACTGGTCTTATTTTGCTTAGCCGTAGCCTTGGCCTGAGCATCCTTGACCGTAAACTGCGTGCCAGCTGTTTCTGGCAGAATCGCGCTCATTTCAGCCTTGTAGAGCACACTGATGTTTTTGTTGGTAACATCGGCCAGCTGCTGAGACTCAGTCGTACTGTCATAGCCTTCCCAGGTTGCAACGACAATGTCTGGCGTATAGCCGACAATCCATTTGTCGCGATCACCATCGCCAATTCCCGAGTCAGTCGTCCCCGTCTTGCCGGCCAGCTTATAGCCGTCTGGTTTAGCCGATACCCCAGTTCCATGATTGAAGACACCCAACAGCATGCTGGTCATCTCGTTGCTGATCTTTTTAGAGATAATCTGCTTAGCGGGTTTGGCTCGATAACGCTTGATCACTTTGCCGTTTGCATCCTCGATCTTGACGATATAGTGCGCAGTTGGCAATTTACCGCCATTGGCAAAGACCGAGTAGGCACGGGCCATCTGCTGAGGCGACACGCCGTTTGACATCCCACCCAGCGCTAAAGCCAGATTCTTGTCGCTCTTTTCAACCGGCAGTCCAAACTTCTCAGCCATCTGGTAGCCGGCATTGACGCCAATCTTGTTCAAAAGCCAGACTGCTGGAGCATTGAGACTCTCATACAGCGCTTTGTACATTGGCACGCTGCCGCTGTACGTGTTGTCATAGTTTTTCGGCGTATAGTGATTGCTGCCATAAGACGTCTTTTTGTCCTGCAGTGTTGAGTCATAGAAATATCCTTTTTCCAGTGCCGGTGTGTAGACGACAATCGGCTTAATGGTTGATCCAGGCTGCCGCCGCATTTGGGTTGCCCGGTTGTAGCCTCTAAAGACGTGCTTGCCGCGACCGCCAACGACTGCCGTTACTCCGCCAGTCTTGGGATCCATGGCAATTGAGGCTGATTGAACCATCGTTGAGCCGGTGGAGCTGTCTGGGAAGTTGCTGTCGTCATCATAGGTATCCTGCATGGCCTTTTGCTGATTTTGATTCAGCGTTGTGTAGATCTTGTAGCCATTGTTCATAATGTCTTTTTCTGACAGATGGTAGGTATTGACGGCCTCGCTGATTACGGCGTCAAAGTAGTATGGATACTTATAGGTGTCAGGACTGGTATAGCCATTGGTAATCGTTAGCGGTGTCTTTTTATAGGCATCAGCCTGCGACTGGGTCAATTTCTTGTTTTCGACCATCAGCTGCAAGACCACATTCCGCCGTGACTTGGTGGCCGCCGGGTGCTTGACGGGATCATAAATTCCTGGCGAGGTCAGCATCCCTGCTAGCGTGGCTGCCTGGGGAACCGTTAATTCGCTGGCGTCTTCGTTAAAATAACGCTTGGCCGCGTCCTGCACGCCCCAGACGCCATTGCCAAAGTAGGCATTATTGAGATACATAGTGAGAATCTGTTTTTTGGAGTATTGATTCTCAACCTCAATCGCAATGAAAATTTCCTTGGCTTTCCGCGAAAAGGTCTGTTCCTGACTCAAAAAGGCATTTTTTACCAATTGCTGGGTCAAAGTCGAACCCCCGCCTGAAATATAGTCACGACCCAACAGCTTGTTTTTGACCAGCAGCAGTGCCGCCCGTCCCAAACCGCGAACCGAGAAGCCGTGCTCTTGATAAAAACGACGATCCTCAGTTGACAGCACTGCGTCAGGTACATTTGCAGAGATCTTGCTAAGCTTGACGTAGGTTCCCTTTTGCGAATAAAGACTGCCGGCCGATTTACCCTTGCTGTCGTAGATCATGGTCGGCTGTTCCAATCGTCGCTCAAGATCCTTAACATTGGCTATCTTGGCAACAAACGTCAAATAGATGCTGATCACCAAAAACAGCGACATTAGGACAACGATAATCCAGCGCGTCAGCTGAAAACGATGCCATAAATACTTAAAACGCGTCCAAAAAGCATGCCAGGTCTTGCCCAGCCAGGCTTTAAAACGTACTTTCCAATCAGATGTTGGTTGTTTCATTTAAATTTTCCTCATGCTTGAAATTCACCACGTAATTTTATCACAATCAGTCCTTTTTGGGATCAGTCGCCAAGTCAGTCCATTAAAACTTATCCAAAACGCAAACAATCATGCTTGAAACTCATCATTGAAGATCAGCTGCCGGTATCGTCAATTTATCAAAAAAGCTCCTCACTTCAGTCATTGAAGCAAGGAGCCTTCTTGATTGATTTGATCTGGTCAGAATCGATAATCGTCTGGTTTCAATTGCCAGCAGTTGTCAGCCATTAAGCCATTGAGATTGACTACATTTCGTCTGGAGCCTTAACGCCCAGCAATGCCAGAGCAGACTTCAAAACATCGCTGACTGCTTGAACCAGTGCCAGCCGCGCCAGCTTTTGGTCGTCGTCAACCAGGATCCGCGTATGAGCGTAGTATTGGTTGAAGGCTTTGGCCAGTGACAGAGCGTACTTGCCGATCAGGGATGGGTCGTACTTAACAGCTGCCCGCTTGATCGTTTCTTGGTATTGTCCCAAAAGCTTGATGATGTTCCATGATTCTTCATCATTAAGCTTCAGGTCGGCACCAGCAAGATCTGGGTTGCCCGCCTTGCGCAGCAGACTCTCAGCCCGAGCATGCGCATATTGAACGTAAGGACCGGTTTCACCTTCAAACTTAACGGCATCTTCCAGCTTGAAGTTGATTGAGTTGGTCCGTTCGTTCTTCAAATCATGGAAGACGATTGCGCCGACGCCGACTTCTTGAGCAACTTGATCGGCATTTGCCAGGTCAGGGTTCTTTTCGGCAATTTGTTGACGAGCCAGCTTGATGGATTCGTCCAGCACTTCTTCCAGTTGAACGACATTACCCTTCCGCGTTGACATCTTCTTACCATTCAGCGTCATCAGACCAAATGGAATATGGTGAATCTGCTTAGACCAGGTAAAGCCCATCGTCGCCAGCGTGGCCTTTAATTGTTGGAAGTAGTAGCTTTGTTCGGCACCAACAACATAAAGCGACTGTTCAAAGCCGTACATCCGCTTTCTGAACAGGGCCGTAGCCAGGTCACGCGTCATGTACAGCGTTGAGCCGTCTGACTTTTGAACCATGGCTGGATTCAAGTCGTACTTGGACAGGTCAACGATGCCGGCACCACGACTCTTTTGCAGCAGATGCTTGTCGTTGAGCAGCTGCAGGATTTCATCCATCTTGTCGTTGTAGAAGGCTTCACCATTGTAGGAGTCGAATTGAACGTCCAGCATATCGTAGACCTTCATGAAACGCTTCAAGGATTCAGCCCGGAACCACTTCCACAGACGAACGGCTTCTTCATCGCCATCTTCCAGCTTCCGGAACCATTCACGACCAGCTTCGGCATATTCTGGGTGTTCGTCGGCTTCCGTGTTGATCTTAACGTAGTATTTTTGCAGCGTATTGATTGGGTCAGCCTTGACAGCTTCTTCATCGCCCCACATTTCGTAGGCGGCCATCAGCTTACCAAATTGGGTCCCCCAGTCGCCAAGGTGGTCAATCTTGATTGGGTTGTAGTTGACCTTCTTCATGATGTTGGCAATTGCGTTACCGATAACCGTCGAACGCAGGTGACCCATACTCATTGGCTTGGCAATGTTTGGTGAAGACATGTCGATCGTAACGTTGGCTTGGTGACCAAGATCCAAGTCACCGTAATGTTCTGGGTCAGCCAAAATTTCCTTTAAGATCCCTGCACCGACATTGGCCTTGTCCAAGAAGAAGTTGATGTATGGACCAGCTGCAACGACTTTTTCAAAACCAGTTTGGTCGATCTTTTCAATCAATTCACCAGCAATCATTTGTGGTGCCTTGTGCAGCTCCTTAGCCAAAAAGAAGGTTGGGAAAGCGTAGTCCCCGTTCTTGCTGGTTTTTGGCCGTTCCAACTTATTTTTGATGTCTTCAATGCTCATGTCTGGCAATGCAGTCTGCAGCGCCGTAGCAACCTGTGTTTTTTCGTCCATGTTTTACCTCCTAAATAAAAAACGCCTCCAACGAACCCCAAAGTCCATTAGAGACGAGAAATTTCCCGCGGTACCACTCTAGTTGAATGTGCAACATTCCACTCAAATGATATTTAAATGTCTTACCAAAGCGCGTTCAAGAGACCAGCTGCACCTGCCTTCCAGCAACGCAGGCTCGCTTGCCAGCGGCTACCTCTCTAATATTCTTCAGCTTTTTATACAATTTCAGATTATACCAGTTCAATTAAAAAAGGCAAGTTACATGTTTGTTACGAGAATGAATTTTTTCGCGCGATTCATCTTCTCAGCTCGTGCGTTTTTAAGATGCCGAATCTTTCAGTCGGGCGATCCGTTTTTCCAATGGCAGGTGCGTATCAAACAGCTTCATCAGCCAATTTCCTTGCTTGGCATTAAAGCAGATGGCATTGGTGGCCGCATCGTCAGTTGGCATCTGGTGATCATCATTTTTCAATTTCTCAAGTGCACCGATCAAGCCACTAGGATCACGCGTTATTTCTACTGACCCGGCATCAGCCAGATATTCGCGCTCTCTTGAGATGGCAAAAAACGCGATCTTAGCCAATGGAATCCCAACAATGGCAATCAAACCGCCAACTACTGCCAGGCTGGCCCCGATCATCCAAAAGATCAGCTTGATGATCCCGGCCCTGGTTTTGACGCTCATCAATCCCAGACCAGCAATCAGTAGCTGCCATCCTGAATAGCGAACCAGCTCAAGCAGCGACATCGCAATCGTGGTAACTCGGATATCATAGTTTTTGATATGCGCCAGCTCATGTCCCAAAACACCGCGCAGTTCTTCGTCATTCATCATTTCAAGCAGTCCGCTGGTTACCGCTAAACTAGCATGCTCAGGGTCGCAGCCGGTTGCAAACGCATTGGGACAGTCAATCGGCAATAGATAGATTTTGGGCATTGGCAATCCACTGGCCAAGCAAAGTTCCGTCACCAGCTCATAAAGACGCGGGGCAGACTTTTCATCGACCTGCCGACCACCATTGATTTTCATCAAAACCGTCGCCGAATGCCAGTAAAACCAAGCCAGATAACCAAAACCAACTAGCCAAAAGATCCACATCCAATCAGTACCAAATGCCCAAGCAAACACTAAGCCAACCGCCAAAACGATAATTGCCATAAAAATCAGCAGCCAAATCGTATGCCGGCGATTGCGAGCAATCTGTTCAAACAGCATTTTTGCTCCCCCCTATGCATTAATTATAATCCAAAAAGGAAACGATCTTACGCCCAGCATTATTTCAAAATATGCAGATAGGTACGTTTGCCCAAACTTGTCTGCAATCTGCATGCTGATGGGAAAGCCGTGATCCTCATCAAGTCTTTTCAGTTGATGGATGGGAGCTGTTACTATAAATTCAGTCGTCAGCTGTTTTTATGATCTTCAGCGAACTGCCTTTGTGAAGAAAATAAGGACTTAATCGGCTATTGGCCAAGAGATTACCTACTATTACATCCTATTACATCGCTTTTTTGAAAAAAGGTAGGTAATGAGATTTTCGTCAGATGCTTTATACAAGATTTTCTGCATAATAATCGTCATGATGGCAGTTTTTGATGTCATTAAAATTATCGAATAAATAAAAAAGGGATGAGCAGTCTGCTCATCCCTTTCAACTAAGCGGGTAACGAGAATCGAACTCGCGACACAACCTTGGGAAGGTTGGGTTTTACCACTGAACTATACCCGCAAAAGCTAAGTAAAAATAACTTACTTAGCAAGTATACCTCATTAATTTAAAAATGTCATCAAGTAATTTGATTTTTTCAAACTAATTCTTGTCGGCTGGCTTTTCAATGCGTACCTTTGAAGAGCGTCGTGCCCGCGTCGCCTTCTTACCAGTCGTCTTTTTAGCCTCTTTTTCGGCTTCTTCTTTCTCTGCTTCCACTTCGGCTTCCTTGTCTTCTGCCGTCCGTGGAACCGCCTTTAACATCTTGGCCTCATCTTTGCGAATGATTGCGCGACCGTTCAATTCGTTGACACCGCTCTGGTCAGACGGATCGTAGTCTTGAATGGCAATCATAATCGAGTTTTCATAAACCTTTTCGACTTCCCCGGAAAAGTCATGATCCATGGGGCCAAACTTCTTGCCTTTGACAACATCGCCAATCTTGTAAAGCATGCAATTCACCTCGTCAATTTTCCCGATTGATAGCAATACATGATAGTTTACTCTTTTTGCGGCAAAATTCAAGCATCACGTATCAAACCCGGTTTTATCAGGTAAAAAATGATAAAATTTAAACAGCTAAAACTTTAAAAGAGAGGCCTTTCAAATGATCAAAACCCTAACTTTAATCGATGCCATCTGTGCAATTGCTCTTTTCGTCACTGCTTTTATGGGACTGCATGCCAAAATGGAAAAGCGCGTCAGTGACTGGTTCGTTCTCACGCGCTTGGCATTGATTGTCGCGGCCATTACGGCTCTGGCAACGACGCTAATGTTTTTCCGTCTGCATCCGCTGCTGTTTATCGGCCGTATCATTTGGTTGCTAGTCGCGCTGCTTGCAATTGAGGCCGCCTTTCGACAAAAACGCGAAACCTTTGGCAGTCCCTGGCTGTTTGGGGCTACCTACCTGATCTTAATCATCAACGTCATTATCAATATTTGGTAATCAAAGCCAATTAATCAGGTTTTATCCGTCCAACGCCGCAAGAATGACCTAACGATGCGATCGATCTTAGTCAGTGCCGATACTGTTGATCAGCCGCGCTGCCAATATCCAGCCGTAATCGTATCGACCATTTTTACCAGCTGACGCGTTTCTTCAATGTCATGAACACGCAAGACCCGACCACCATGCAGATACATGTAGGTTTCCGCAATCAGGGTAACGGGCAGCCGCTCATCTTTTGGCAGATCAAACAGCTTCTTGCCAAAACCCTTGCGTGAGATGGCAACCATGATCGGCCGGTTAAGGTAGCGAAATTCATCAATATTGCGCATCATTGCATAGTCCTGCTCACCATCGGCAACCTTAGAATAGCCGATTCCCTCATCAATAATTACCCGATCCAGGTTAATGCCGGCTTCTGAGATCTTAGCCAGGTTATGCTCAAAGAAGTGCTTCATTTCAACGGTCAGATTGCCATACTCACGGTCCCGGCTGCTGTGCATCGTTACCAAGCCAGCACGACTGTTCTTTAACAGCAGCAGTTTGCGTTGATCATCGAAGGCTCGTACGTCATTGATAATGTCAACACCCATTGCCAAAACTTTTTCCATCACCGGCAGCTTATAGGTATCAACGGCAATGGCTACATTGGGGAATTCTTTCTGCAGCATTTTGATTCCAGGAACGATCCGCGCCAATTCCTCTTCTGGCGAGACTTCTTTAAATCCCCCCGGCTTGGTGGTTTGACCGTTAACCTCGATCACATCGGCACCTGCCGCAACCATTTGGCGAATATGTTCACGCATGGCTTCTGGAGTATTGTAGCGTCCGCCATCATAAAACGAGTCGGGCGTAATGTTCATAATGCCATAAATGATCGGCTTGGCCGAAACGTTAAAGTCAAACCGGCCCGCCCGCCAATATACGGTACGATTAGCCGCAATCTTAGCCAGCGAGCGGCACAGTTCCTTATCAGTCGGCCATTTACTGGTTGCACGGTGAGCCATTAAATGAAAGGCCGTCAGTGGCAGCATGAACTCAACCTTGCCTTTTAAATGCGCAATGGCAGCATCAAAATGATTCAAAAAATGGGCAACTTGATTGGTCAGTTCATCATCTTCACATTCCCAGGTTAAAAAAAGCATCTGCTGATTATGAGCCAGCTTGTCATAAATTGCTGAGGCCAGCGGAGACAGGCTAGCAATGTTTGTATTTTCAACAATTTTCATTTCGATGTTTCCTCCATTAGGTCTAAAAGATTCTTAACGGCACGGCTGCGATGACAATAGGCAACCCAACTGGCAAAATCCATCTCGGCCAGCGTATGATCAAGACCATTTGGAATCAGAATGCGGTCGAATCCTGAACCCTCATTACCATGCTGAGCCGTGGCAATCGTTCCGCTCAATTCTCCATGAGCAATTTGAACGACCTGACCGTTTCTTGCCAGTGCAATTACGGTTTTCATGACAAAATGTCGGTCATGACCATTAACCAATTGAATAATACCATCATTCATATCGCTTTTGGTGGCAAAATGCGGGGTCAGCTGACGCGCAGTCTCAATGCCAAACTTTTGCGGAAAAGCTTTCAATTCAAGTCCAGAATCATCAGCAATCACGTTTTGATCAGGCAGCAGCCGGCTGATGAACTGGGCTTTTTTTGTGGCGTTTTCTTCGTAGCTGCGCTTGCCTTCTGCTGGAAATTCTTGCCGCGCCGTCAATTGATCATAGGCAATTCCACGAGCGCCGTAAAATTCCAGAATTTGACCGATTTCGCGCTGCTTGGCTGGATTATGAGTTGCAATTACAAAACTCTGTGTCGTCATCTTAAATTCTCGCCTCAATTTCTTTGATCAGATAAAACGATCCCGTTACCAGCACCATGCCATCTGGACCTGCCAAGGCAACGGCTTTTTGATAGGCAGCCCAGGCATCATCAATCACCATGGCAGTCGGCAGATACTGGTGCAGCTCCTCAGCTGGCAGAGCGCGCTTTGGCTGATCGGGAGTTGCCAAAATAATCTGGGCATCCAACTGCGCGTATTGCCGAGCCATTTGAGCAACGTTTTTGTCCTTTAAAAATCCCAGTACCAAGACTAGTTTTTTGGGGTACCCCAATTGATTGAGCGTTTGAATCAACCGTGATGCCGCGTCAGGATTATGTGCGCCATCCAAAAAACATAAAGGATGCGTACCGATCTGCTGCAGCCGCCCGGGAATTGTAATCTGCGCCAACACTTTCTTGATCTGTTCTGCCGTGATTTCTGTACCGGTTTGATTCAGCCAATCGACAGCCGTCAATGCGGTTTTGAGATTATCCAGCTGAAAAGCGCCTAAAAGCCTAAAACTGCATACTGAGTCAATGGCTGCCGTCTTGATCTGCAGCTGTGTTTTCGACCAGCTTTGATCCAACACCTTGACTGCGACCTGATTTTCACTGTCCAAAAAGCTCACCTGGCATGCCTGCGCCTTTTTTAAAATCTCTTGAAAAGCAGCCGGTTCTTGGTGTGGCGCTAAAATAACCGCTTGACTGCCCGGTTTGATGATGCCGGCTTTGGCCTGTGCGATGTCTTTGATGGCAGGTCCTAAAATTCGCGTGTGATCAAGCGCAATGTGCGTAATAATCGCCAGTTCGGGAGCCTCAATCGCATTGGTGGCGTCATTTTGACCACCCAAGCCGCACTCGATGACGGCCCAGTCAACTTTTTGGTCGGCAAAATACTGCAGCATAATCAGCGTCCACCATTCAAAAACGGTTAAGTCAGCCGTTGATAGATCATCAGGCAGCTGCCGTTTGATTTTTTCATAAACCGCAACATAATCCGCGCGTGTAATCATTTGACCATTGACTTGAATCTGTTCACGCTGATCAACCATTGCTGGACTGCTGAAATGACCGACTTTTAAATTCGCGGCCCGCAAAAAATTAACGATCAGACTGCCAGTCGATCCCTTGCCATTGGTTCCAGCAATATGAATGATTCGGTACTGACGCTCAGGATGATTCAGCTTTGCCAACACCCGCCTGAGCATGCCTACCCGATCGTTGTCGCCACCACGCATCTGTGGATTTAGACTGGCAATGATTCGTTCATAGCTCATTTGACCAGGTCCTTAGTCTGCATTAAAAACTCTTTGCGCAGTGCCAGGTCATCTTTAAACTCACCGGTAAATTTAGAAGTATAGGTAAACTGACCAGCCTTGTTGATCCCCCGCATCTCCATGCACATATGCCGAGCTGCGACCTTGATTGCAATTCCTTTAGGGTTTAAGATCCGCTGCAGCTCATTAGCCAGCTCAGTGGTCAGCCGCTCCTGCATTCCAGGCTTTTTAGCGACAAAATCGACCAGCCGCGGAATCTTGCTTAGGCCGATGACTTTGCCGTCGCGTGGCACGTAAGCCACACTGACATTGCCAAAGAACGGCAGCAGATGATGCTCACACATTGAGTAAAACGGAATCTGCTGGATCAGGACCATTTCTGGCTGATCATCAACATGAAAAGTCTTATAATTGCTGAAGTCTTCTGGCTGGTGGTTCAAAGAGGCAAAAATTTCAGCATACATCTTGGCAACCCGCTGTGGCGTCTCTTTAAGGCCCTCACGCTGCGGATCCTCGCCAAATGCCTCTAAAAGCTCACTGACCGCGTGCTTGATTTTTTCTTGATCCATAATTTCCCCTATTCTACTGGACGAATCCAGTTATGATCCGTGGTGTTTTGCAGCAGCCGCTTGATCCAAGCTTGGTGTGCCGGATCATCATCCATCACGTCTAATAACGGCTGCAGGACGAACCGACGATTGCCCATTTCAGGATGCGGAATCTTTAAATTCGCCGTCTGCCATTCTTCATCTTCGTAAAGAACGATATCCAGATCGATCGTCCGTGGTCCCCAGTGAATCAGCCGCCGTCGATGCAGTGACTTTTCAATGATCTGCAGCCAATGAAGCAGCTCAAGCGGTGTTAGATTGGTATCTAGCGCAACAGCGATATTTAAAAAATCATCCTGCTTGACGCCGCCAACTGGTTCGGTTTCATAGATTGGCGAGACCTTCAAATTTTGATTGGCCGGATTGCGCATCAACAGGTCCAACGCGCGTGCCAGATTGTCAAAACGGTCGCCCAGATTGGTACCGATACTTAAATAGGCCCGCTTAGTCATTGTTAACCCCCGCTACTTCAATTTCCACATTGTCAAAAACACCATCAATCGGCACACTGTATTTGCGAATTCTTAAAGTAACCTGCTGCAAGCTTGGGTAGTCTGCTAAAATCTTTTTTAAAAGCTGATTGGCCACGCTTTCGATCAAGTCAAAAGAATGCGTCGTAACAAAATCCTGAATAGTATCATAGACATCCGCATAGCTGACGGTTTCGTTCAAATCATCATGCTGAACCCGTTCTTCAATTGGATACTGCATGTCGACGTCAATCTCCAGCTTTTGTCCGAGTTTCTTTTCTTCGGCAAATACGCCGTTATAGGTATGAAACTTCATATTATTGATCCTGATGCGCCCGATGATAATCCTCTCCTTACCTGGTTTCAAAATTCAATACAACCACTATACCGCACCCGTGCCCGATGCAAAATCTTTATGCTAAAATAAATATTGATAAATTTTAAGGAAGTGAAGCCATGTTCTTAATGACCGAAAATCTGCCATCACCGCATAAATCGCTTGGCATCGTTAATGCAACCAGCCACCTGATGCTGCCCAGCGAGGCTATCGATGAATTTGAGGCCTTTGATCAGCTTTTTCCAGCCGTTGAAGAGAAGCTGAAGCAAAAAGCAAGTGAAAAAGGTGCTGATGGAATCGTTGGCGTCCGTTTTACCACCAATGTCGCCAACGTCCAAGTCGCACCTAAATTTCTGGTCTTAACTGGTTATGGAACGATGGTGCAGCTGTTGAATCAAAAAAGTTGATTTTTTTTGGTAAATTCGCTTGCAATATTTTGATATTAACGATATAGTTAATATCGTTGTCTTAGGCAACAGCTAATCAATTAAAATTGAGATGCCCCAGTGGCGGAACTGGCAGACGCGCAACGTTCAGGTCGTTGTATGGGTGACCATGTACAGGTTCGAATCCTGTCTGGGGCATTGGCTTTTTTAGCCTTAACTTAATATTTCAAATGCCTCAGTGGCGGAACTGGCAGACGCGCAACGTTCAGGTCGTTGTATGGGTAACCATGTACAGGTTCGAATCCTGTCTGGGGCATTGCTTAAACAGTCGTTGATATACGGCTGTTTTTTTATTATATAGTCGTCAAAAAAGCGATCAGCACTGCTGCCGGTCGCTTTTTAAGCGTGCTGGTCATTGACCACTGACTTTCAGTAAAATCAGATAGCCAAACCAGATAATGCCAAAAACAAAGATTCCTAAAACGATAATCCGCATTGTCTTTTCAAACCATTCAGGCATCTGACCACCACCTTATAGTTTGATCATAGCGAATTAATCAGTCATTTTCAACGAAGCCAGGATATTTTATAAGTCCAGGCACAGTTTTTGATCGTGGAGGACTTGAGCAATCTGATCGCGAACCTGAGGCGTACCATTGAGCTTGGGACCGTTGACCTGATCAGTAAACGTGTCGATGCGTCGATTGGCATCCCGCAGATCATAATAGGTATTTACGATTTGGTCATAGTCTTTTAAGCTGGCCGGATCAATATCTTGATACTCATTTTCAAAAACGATCTTGTCCAATGGCAATCGAGGTTTCAGCTGCGGTTTTTGATCCGGTACGCCCAGCTGCAGCCCCAAGGTTGGAAAAGTATGCTTAGGCAGATGCAGCGTCTTGATGATCTTAGCAGGCTCATTTTGAATCGACCCCAGAATCACACCGCCCAACCCCATGCTTTCCGCGGCATTCAAAACGTTTTGCACGGCTAGGACGGTATCTTCATAGGCCTGCAGAAACATCTCGGTTTTTTCAATGCGACGATCGTCAAGATTTCCTTGATAGTGCCGGATCAGCTCATTACGATGCAGATCAGTGATAAACATCAGCAATTCGCCTTCCGCCCCAACATATGGCTGGGTACTGACGGCACGAATCGCGGCCCGTTTTTGCGGATCGGTTACGCGAATGATCGTCATCTGCTGTAGAAACTCGCTGCTGGAGGTCTGCCGTGCAACTTCAAACAGCGTTGTCAACTGTTCCTCTGTAAGCGGCTGATCTTTGAATTTACGAATCGTGCGGTGATTTAATTGATGATCGATAGTAAAGTTGTGAAGCATGCTTTCGACTTCCTTTTTGTAAGAGATTCTTTATACTTTAACGCCAATCCAGTCATTGTTCAAGCAGCAATTTTCGCCTAACTCAATCACATTTTTAACCTTAACTTATAAAGTCGTAAACTTTTCGCCGCCTTGTTCTTCATCAACATAGAGTTCAGTTCTCATGTTGAATCGCTAATCAGCCTTCTGGATAACATCCCCATGTACCAAAATCATTGGCTAAATTTACTGCTTCTTGCTGACGTAAAGATAGACTGGATAATCCAGCACACAGATCAGCAGGCCGATACAGCCGTAAGCCAGCCCAATGACCATCTCCTCTGTACTGACGCTTCCATGCATGGTCTTGCTCATGCCAAATCCCATCAACCGTGCCCTAGCAACACCGATCAGCCAGGCTCGCCCACCCCTCAGTCAATCGACTTAGTTCTCGACAAGCGTCATTGACTACAATTATCGACTCGTTTATCATTGTCAGCATTGGCCAACCAACCGTGACTATCAAAACTGGCTAAAACAACTCATTTATTAATCTACAAGGAAGTTTTTCATGCTTAACACGATTATTTCGGCTGTAACTGCCTATCTTTCGACTAACCTGGACTATCTTGGCTTCTTAATGGCTTTTTTTGCGCAAAGCAAGGCGCCTAAAAAATACCGCTATATCCTGATTGGCAATGTGATTGGGATTATCATTTTGGTAAGCTGTTCTTTGATTTTAGGACTAATTCTGCATACCGTACCTGCAGAATGGATGTTGGGCTTTTTAGGCATCATTCCGCTGTATTTTGGCTGCCGACTGCTCTTTTCCAATGAGGACGACGATCAAAACATTCAAGCTGGCTTAACTGGCTTCAAACTAAGCAGTTACGTGGCTCTGCTTACGGTTACGTCATGCAGTGCCGATAATCTTGGTATCTATACACCACTATTTGCTGCCATGACAACTCTTGAAGAAATCTACGTTACCCTACTGATCTTTGCTTTAATGCTGATTATTGTGTTTTGCTTTGCGATGAGTTTGGTTCATCTTCCAGTAGTAGCTGACATTTTAGAAAAACATGGCAATCAACTCAGCGCACTGGTCTATCTTGGCCTTGGCGGCTATCTTCTTTATGAATGCGGCACATTAACTCATTTATTAGCATATTTTAGCTGACTAAAAGGCATGCCCCGATTTGAAATCGGTAGCATGCCTTTCATTTTTAATAGATAACTAGAGCTAAAACATTCGCTGCTGCATGCGTTCTTCTAAGCGCTGAATCTGTCCTTCCAGATAGTTTGCCTAACGATGCATGGATGCTGGTGTTGCATCCGGATTGAACCTCAAAAAGCATTTTCTAAAAGTTGAATAGTTTGCAGACACTTTTTGCAAAAACTCTAGAAGTTAAACCCAATCACTCATTGAGTCTTTTTTAATTCAAACATTATTTCATTGATAAGAACTTAGATCAAGCGCCATGAAACACGGTCGCTCCTTAGTAAAGTCATTAGGTGCATGAATCACGTATTGTTTGTGTCCATCCAATGTTGTAAATGGCATACCATGGCCACCATTTTTTAACCAAGGCTTTGAAAAATGATGCCACTTACCTGTTAAATTACCATTATCCGATTTGGCAACACTAACCGTGTATCCATGTTCACCAATGCTGGACCATAGCATTAAAAGGCTACCATCAGCTTGATTGATCAATGAAGGACCATCAGTAAGATAAACGTTGCCTTTTACACCAAAAACTTTTTCATCATGTAAAGCCTTGACCCATGGTGCCTGATCCGGTGTGAATAAAACCTTTGCTTCACCACTGGCTTGACGCCAATCATTTCGTAAAGGCAAGGCCTCCATGACATTCATGATCTGCTCATTGTGAGGTGCTAAAGCATGTGAATATACCAAATAAGACTGATCCTTATCTCGATAAATTGTCCCATCAATACAGTTGTCGCCTTGTTTCGTCAAACGTCCTTGATAAGTAAAAGGACCTACTGGCGAAGCAGCCGTCAATAGATTAATCGATTTTTCATGGCCATCACCTAAAGTCGTGATCAAACGATATTCATTTCCAACATGATAACATTCAGGTGCCCAAAAATTTTGATCTGCCCAGAAACCTGCCGGCCGGTGAAAAAATTCCGTAGGTCCAGCCCAGTTTTTCAAGTCTGTACTGACATATACGTCAAAGCCATCCATTTTCCCCCAAGTTGAAAGGCTCCGTGTACCATACAGATAATAATGACCATTATCGACTAAAACATATGGGTCACGAATATTAATTTCATTGGTTTTCATTATTTCACCTCTAACATAGAATCGTTTGTACATTAGCTTTGCCTTGCGGACGAACAATGATTAGGCCTCGACCATTAAATAATCGCAAATGCTTTTCGTCATGATTAAAGACATCACCATTGCTTAAGGCCCAGATTTCACCATTATTCACCGTAACTTCAACCGTATTTTGTGCATTGTTAACAAAATGGTTTTGGTCATCAACAGCTTGCACCTCGTATAACTGAATCTGATCATCCGCAATCAAGCATTTCGTCGTTAAATGAGTGGCCGTCGTCGTAGTCGTTTGCGTGACCGTCCCCATTGATTGACCATTCTTAAAGGCTTCGGCTTTCAACGTTCCGGCGACAAACGGCACGCGCAAGTTTACCGTACAGTCTTTAACGGAATGCTTGCCATAGTTATTATTAACCCAAATCTGTACTTCATCGGCATTAGTATAAACTCGCACCGGCGTGGTACCATCGGCTGCAATTTCAAGTTGTTCGGCATTCCAGGCTGGTAATAGATGCAGGACTGGCGTAACCGTCCAATGAGCTTGATAATAGTAATAATAATCTTTCTTAAAACCGCACAGATCCATAATGCCATATGAAGAGGCCACACTTGGCCAAGCCAACGGTGATGGTTCGCCATAGTAGTCAAAACCGGTCCAGATAAAGCAACCACCCATGTAAGGATGTTCCTTGACATATTGCAGGACGCGTTCCGGCATAGCCGTTCCGCCTAGTCCCGGATCCCCTGGCTTACCCTTGCCCGGAAAGACCATCGAATACATCGCGCCAAAATTATTGAACTGACCATGATCAAAATCATCGCGATAAGCGCCACGGGTCGTAAAGGCACACGCATTTTCTGTACACATCATTGGCAATTGCGGATGCTTATCATGAATAATCTGCGCACCGGCACCCATTACCATAGATTCAGGATAATTGACCCCCAGTACGTCAATGTGACTGATATAATCATCGTCCACGATTCCTTCTGTATTCAAAAGCTCCGCCTGTACCAAAAGATGTTCTTGGTCCAATTGCCGGATCAAAGCAGCCACTTGCTTGTTTAAACGACCACCCATCTTTGTGTTGCCGACTAATTCTTCGTTTGATAATGACCAGAATGCTAGGCACGGGTGCATTCGACTTAATTTAACCATGCGTTTCAAGTCAGCCAAACGCCATGGGCTAGTTTCCAAAAGCCGGTTTTCATTCATCAGTAGAATGCCGTAACGATCACAAGCATCCAATAGATCTGGCGAGGCACAATGATGTGCACTGCGCAAAGCGTTAACACCTGCTGCTTTGAGTAGTTGGACTTTGTAATTAATAATTCCTTTCGTCTGGGCAATCCCAACACCCGCAAAATCTTGATGGTAGCAAACTCCGTGCAGCTCATAACGCTGGTGATTCAAATAAAAACCATCCAACCGATACTCGACCGTCTTAATTCCAAAATTCTTAACAACTTCATCGTTTCCTGCCTTAAAAATAGCTTGATAAATGGTAGGCTTTTCTGGACTCCACAAATCATAGTCATGCAACATAAATTCTTGTTCAACCGTTTTTTGTGTATGTGCGTCTAACATCGTCCGTGCTAGCGAAATCGTCTGTCCTGCCACACTAACAGTCGGAGTTACCACGGTTGCTGCATCGGAATCATTAATAATCATGACCACGGCTTTGATTTTAGCCGTACCGTCTTTTTCAGACAGAGTTGTCAAATAGCTGTCGAGAGCGGATAAATGAACTGCCGGCATAATTTCCAACCAGACATCCCGATAAATACCAGCTCCTTCCGACCACCAACCTTCAGCTCCATGCCGCGTATCAGTCTTAATCAATAATGTATTGTTGCCTTCATCGCCATAGCGCGTTAAAGCTGTCACATCAATATCAATCGTGACATAGCCACTTTCGTTATGCTTGAGAAAAGCGCCATTATACCAAATATCTGCCATCCCCATAATGCCATCAAAATGTAAAATCAGTTGCTGACCCAATGCTGTTTGATTCACGGCAAAGGACTTTCGATAGTAAGCCACACCATCTGCTTTAAAGCCATTCATCGTCAAGCGTGGATCATTGTCGTATGGCTGCTCGCGTTTCCAATCGTGGGGCAATGTTACGGTTCGCCAAGCATCATCCAGTTCGCTTGTAATATCCGTACCGGCCACAATCTGCAGTCCCCGATCCTGGTTACCTTGGCCAACCAAGCCCAAAAAATGTCCGCCACTGGGGCCCAAAACCATACGTTGGCCGGGTTCACCTTTAATCGGTGTTGTTAATCCGCCCAATGATAATGATTTCATCGTCAAATGTCGCGGCTCGATAAAATCGTCCCCAAAACGGAACTGCCAAGCTTGATTTAAACTAATTTTCTGACGTTGTTTCATATTGTTCATTCCAATCTATTTATAGCTTCATTATTGATTATTATAGTTTTTGAAATCGCTTTAAATAATTGGAAAACAAGAATATAATCAAATTTAACACTAAGAAATTCAGACTAAGGAAGTATAACGATGTTCATCGATCATTTTAAAAAAAGCGAGCTTACTATTGATAGCAATATTCCTATCGTTAATCCTCGCGAACCGATTGTGATGTTTTATCAGTGCCAAAAGCAACAGCAGATCATTTATGCGCGTAATCACCAAAAACAGCTGATTACTTTTGCCGATAAAGCTGGTATCTTACGCCCTCACCGTAATACACATTTCGTTTTAGCCTATGTTCTGCACGGCAAATTGACTGCCTATATTGAGCAGCATCCCGTTTTTATCAGTCAAGGGATGGGGTATCTAATTGATCCTCAAATTATAACTTATGAAGAGCTGACGGACGGAACAGAAGTTATGTTCATTGAATTTTCCACTGAGATTGCGCAGATGCTATGTAATGAACTTGCCTCTATCCACAAGAGCTTAACCGTTGACTACTTACGCAACCATTTTATGGCAGCCAAACATGCCGAGCATGTCTATTTAGAATACATTGCGACCTATCCTCAAGAAAATCAGCCGTTAAAAAACATTCTTGACAGTCTGCAACAAGAGCTGATGACGCCACGGATTGCCGCATCTCTTTTTCAACGTGGTCTAATTATTCGCTTGTTTGATCAATTTACCAGTCCACATATCTTTCATGAAAAAATTGTGCAACTTGATGGTACGCACGAACAACAAATCGTCAATCAAATCGATAGTTATATTTTGGCACATCTTGGCAATGTCAATCGGCAACAAATCGCTAATGAACTAAACTATAATGCTGATTATCTTAATCGCATTTTCAAACGAGAACGCCGCGTATCCATCATGTCATACGCGCGTGCCATACGCTTAGATCAAGCAAAAGCTTTTTTGACCAACACCCAGCTTACCGTGAACACGATTGCTGAAAAGTTAGGTTTTAGCTCCGTTAATTACTTCCACGAATTTTTTAAAACTCAAACTGGTCTAACACCTCAGTTTTATCGTCAAACCGCTCAAAGAAAATGAAAGTCTTGAGCCCGTAATGACAGATTATTACCCCATTAACAATCGCACCTGAATTTAAAATGTTTGCCAGTAGGCCACCCTAGCCCGAATTTGTTTTTTCGCATTTTCTTCTCTAAATGTACTTAAAAGTGAAAAAAGGCTGAATGTCTAACATTCAACCCTAATCATTTATTCTTCCGTAGGTAACCAAGGTTTACGTATTACTTTAACAGCCTTAACTTGAGCATCGTTCTCGGCGTAAAGCCCTTGAATATCCCCAGCATTCAGCGCTGCTAAAGCTTCATTAGACAAATTGATTGCCGCCACGGTAAAGGAAACGGTTTGTTCATCATTAGCAGCCGTATAGATTTTTTTGGCCTTGGTGCTTTGAATTGATAGTTGGGCTGGTTGTGCATCTAAATGACCAATCACGTCATTGACAACGACATCGGCGACTTGTTGATAACGAATCACGTTGTAGCCACCACCTGGATTAGCTTGAATCATGATTCCGGCAAAGTGATCAACATTGATTATCGTAACCAGTCCATATCGACCGTGCGCTGGCTGTGATTGTTTGGCATCTAAATCAATCGTCAGCAGTTCTTCTTGTTCTGCTTGCCGTAAACCTAAAAATGCCGGCGTCCCTAGGTCCGATAATCGCTGATTTCGACCATGCAACGTCAATTGACCAGCTTGGAGCGTTAGATCTTGCTCCAAAGTATCCCGCAACGTTAGCCATTCATTGCATAGACCGCAACGGAAATCATCAGTTAAGGATGAATCTGGCTGAGCATTAGTCAAAGTGGCCGCATGTTGAGGAAAATCGGTCAAGTCAACATTTAACGTAGGCACACCATTGTAGATGCGCGGCCAGGTTCCATCCCACACAACCGGATATAATAACGTCTCCCGACCAATATTCGTTATCTGACTAAAGTCTACCGTGGCTGGACGCGTACCCAAACATGTTAGCCACCAATTACCTTGCGGATCCGTAAATAAATCTGCATGGCCAATATTTTGTAGCGGTTCTTCTGCCCGATCTCGGTTGGTAAACAGTGGATTAACTCCTGGTTCATCCGTGTAAGGACCCCAGAGTTGATCACTTTTAAATATCGTGACCATGTGGCCTTGGCCTGTGCCGCCTTCCGCCACTATCAGATAATACTTGCCATCTTTCTTCAAAATATGTGGACCTTCAACGTCTCGGCCACCAGTACCGTAAGTTAAGATTTTCGGACCATCAAGAATCTTCCCTGTGGCCAAATCGATTTCTACCTGACGAATAGCCTTTGTGCCATGGTCATCGATATAGCCGGTAAATTGAACGTAGGTTCGGTTATTTTCAAAATACAAGTCAGGATCGATTCCAGGAACATTAACCTCTACGCGTCGTTCATTCCAGATGATTGCCGAATGATCATCATTAAAACGACCTTTGATGATAAAAGTTTTGAATTCTGCGAAATTAGTCGTAATCACGTAAAAAGAACCTTTATGATAACGTATGCAGACCGCAAAGATTCCTTCATTTGATTTAGACGTTCTTAAGTCCGCCTGCGATGGTAGTTTGGCTACCCCAGGCATTTGTTCCCAATTCAAAAGATCTTGGCTCTTGGCTAAGGCAATACCCGGATAATACTCAAACGTACTGTTCACCATGTAGTAAGTGTCATCAACACGTACGATGCTCGGATCAGGATACATGCCGCGCCGAATGGGATTTTGATATTGCGTTGTCATAATTTATTTTCCTTTCTGTTAAAAATGGACCAATGCCAAGTTAGCAATGATCCATTTTTATTTCTCAAACTATTTGTTGGTTGTTGTCTGCACGTCTTTCGTTGGTTCAGACATTTCGGAAGCTTTTGAAATGCGCGTTCCCACACGGAAAACCAGCATTAAAACAGCAACGGCGATACTTGTGACTGTTCCGAAAACGTATTGACTCATTCCGGCATTCAAATGACAAAATGCCAGCAAGATTGGTGCCATTCCACCAGCGATAGCACTAACAAATGTATTAATTGAGATAACGACTGGGAATTGCGTCTTACCAGCCAAAATTGAAAGACTAAACGGCACTGTAGCATTGATCATAACGATACCAACCCCAGAGAAAATATTACCTAAAACATGGCAGAAAACATTATTTGTAAACATGATCAAAACAAATGACAAGCAGAACGCAACAAATCCCCAAGCCATCGTATCGTGACGCGTCAGTTTCCGAATGTAGGATAAGAAGAGGGCCGTAAAAATCCCTCCGACATTACCAACCGCAGTAACCATGGCCGTATAGCTTGTTCCATGACCTTTAGCAGCTAAAACGATGGATTCGTTAGCCATGAAAGACGTCATGATCAGCGACATAACCAAAGTAACTATTAATACTATCCAAACATAGCCGTTGATACCTTTTAGGCCACTACCAGCTTTCTTTTCGTCTACTGCCCGTTGAACTTTAGAGTCGTTTGGAACCATCACAATGAAGAAAAGCATGATTACAAAGGAGAAAAGGAAAATCCAAAACAGGTGTGTCCAATTGTGAGCCCCCAAGACTCCACCAATAGCGGTAAAGGCCATCATGCCAACATTGTTGAAACCAATTTGCCACCCCATGACCGTGGCTCGTTCTTCACCATCAAAGTGTTCCTGAACCAGTACAGGGCCTACATTCGCAATCAGCCCAATCCCAAAGCCCAGAATCAACATGCTAGCAAGCATAACGTTTAAATTGCTATTCAAAAACGGCGGGTAAAAAGCCGCCAATCCCTGCACTAACCAACGCCAAAACACCAATGTTCTTCCGGCTCATATGGTAAGTCAGCCAAGCAAAGATCAAGGTCGCGATAATCTGACCAAATTGAGGAATCGTACTCATCATCTGAACCTTGGAGACGGGTTCAGATGGGAACGATTTAGCAATTGCAGCGATAGCAGAACCAACTGCTGAAGTTGACATAACCATTAAGTTGGCACTTAAGATCCCAACCGCTAACGAAATTTTCTTTCGATTCATAAATGCTCACTCCTTAAATAACAACAATTAAAACAATAATCGACATCTGTGAATACGCTTTCTAGCTTCTGTGTTTTATACGATAAGGCATATGCTTGATCATTAACCAGTGTCAAATTACGGTTGTTATGTGTCGATTTCCCATATTATCTTTTCTAAGAACTTGCCCTAATAAGTAGGAAAAAATGCTTTTCACAATTATTTCAAGTGTGTTTTTAGTCGGCAAAACTGACTCAACGTTTAATTTGACACTTAGTAAATACTTGTTGAATCCAAACACTAATTAAAGCGTTTTCAACGGTTTTTATTATATGAGTAAGCCAATTGCAAAATAATCCAATAAACCGAAATGCTTGATCCAAACTATTAAGATTTTCCGACTGCGGTTCATTAAAGCAGGGATTATCATTACCAATTACTCAATATTTTAAAAATTATGATTGTCGAAAAAACACCTATAGACCAATTTTTGAGAAAATAAAAGAACCATGATTTTTTAACCATGGCTCTTTTATTTTTTCCGTGCTTGGCAACGATATTCTTTAGGTGATTCACCCATAATCTGGCGAAAAATCTTATAAAAGTAAGAGGCATTTTCATATCCAACGCGAGTCGCGATGTGATCAATTGGCAGATCAGTATAAATCAAGTATTGTGCAGCTACATTAACTCGCTGCAGCTTGACTAGTTTAATAAAAGTCACTTTAGTCCGTTCTTTAAGCATCCCCGATAAATAATTTGGATTAAAACCAAAGTGTTCCGCCATGTCTTTCAGCGTAATATCTGCATAATTTTGTTCAATATACAAAAGCGCCGCGGTTAGATCAAATTTACCGCTACGATCTTGACCTTTCTTTACTTGTTCAGGATGTTGTGCCATTAACCGAATCAAACGAATAAAAAATTCTAAGAGATCCAAACGAATAACTTGGCTGCTTAAAACGCTTGGTTCATAGTATTCATTCACGATGTCATCCAAGATATTTGTAATGATTTGATCTTGATTGGAGCAAAAAAGCGTATAACTGTGCTGGCCAAAAGTATCATCTGTCAGATAGGAGAAGAGCATGGTACTGATTCCCTGCTGGTTGTGGATGGTCTCTAATTCATTAATGTTAAAAGCTCCCGGTCGAATCTCGATATTGACAACCACCGTTTGCTGGTCAATATTCTCCACACGGTGTACGGTCTGATTTCCGATTAGAATCACATCGCCTGGATTCAACGTAATTTTTTGTTGATTAACCTCAACTGTACACTGTCCCATCAACGGCGTCGTTAACTCAATATAGTTATGCAAATGATAAGGAATAAACGACTCCTGTGGTTGCACAGAAATATTGATTAACTGAGAAACGGCCTCCATGGAACCGTTCAATGTATCATAAAACTGATAATATGGTTCTCCATTAAACATACCATTAGGCTGAACATGCATTTTATCTTTTAATTGTTCCCAATTGTTTTCTTGATACTCTTGCTGTAAAACTGTCATTACTGATGACCGAATCACTAGCTGTTCTCCTTTCAAATTTTGATCATTGTATCTAAAGCTCATCTGAAAAATCAACACTTTTTTGCTTAATTTTGTCGATAGTTCTTATATCGTTGGCTCGCTATAATACAAAGCAAAAACAATGAAGACACCATTAAGTACACTATTAAAGGATTGATATTATGTTAGATTTGCATGCAAAGCCTTACTATCTTAACAATGACCAAATTAAGATTATCGAAAAAATGGTAGCTAACATGTCACAAGCTGCTAAGATTGGCCAACTTTTTTTCGTAATCGGCCAAGATGAGAATGCAGTTGATTTAGAAGCATTTGTCAACAAGTACCAGCCAGGCGGCATGATGTATCGCCCCGACAAAGCAGCCAAAATTCAGCACGAATTAGCCACAGCCCAAATCAGCAGCAAGATTCCGTTATTTTTCGCTGCTAACCTAGAATCCGGTGGTAACGGGCTGATTACTGAAGGAACCTGGTTTGGCACGCCTCTGCAGATGGCAGCAACCGATGACCCTAAGAGCGCATACGAATTAGGATCTGTTTCTGGAAATGAAGCTCATCAAGTCGGCGTAAACATGTCATTTGCACCTATTGTTGATATTGATAAGAACTTCAAAAACCCAATTATGAACACACGGACCTTTGGCAGCAACAAAAATCGAATCATCAAAATGGTCGATGCCCAACTGAAAGGGTTGGAAGAAAACAATATTATTCCCGTTGTTAAACACTTTCCTGGTGATGGGGTCGATGATCGTGACCAACACTTATTGAGTTCGATCAACTCTCTGTCCGCTGAAGACTGGATGGAATCATACGGTCAGATCTACCATCATTTAATTGAAGAAGGCATATCAACCGTTATGATTGCTCACATTATGCAGCCAGCTTGGGAACGGAAACTGCAGCCAGGAATCGAAGACAAGGATTTGCGTCCAGCAACCAGTTCCAAACTGCTGGTCAATGGTCTGTTGCGCGGTGTGCTTCATTTTAACGGTCTGGCAATTACAGATGCGACGCCAATGATTGGCTACAATGCAGCACTAGATCGCAAGGACCTACTACCGGCAACAATCAATGCTGGCATCGATATGATTCTCTTTAACAAAAATATTGATGAAGACTACCAATTCGTTACCAACGCTGTCAATAATGGCACAATTTCTCAAGAACGCTTGAATGAAGCCGTAAAGCGGATTCTTGCTACTAAATTAGCCCAAAAAATCATGGATGAAAATGGTCAAGCTACTTTCATCGCTAAGGAAAACTTCTCCATTGACTATGCTAAACATAAAAAAATGGCCGAAGCAGTGGCAAAGAAATCCGTTACCTTAGTCAAGGATCGTGATCACCTGCTGCCAATGACTCCTAAACGTTACCCCCGCGTACGGTTGGTCGTTTTAGGCGACTCTGATGATGGTGGCTTTAAAGAAGGTGGCCACGTTACAAATCTTTTTAAGGAACGATTGGAAATGGCTGGCTTTAAAGTAACCGTTTTTGATCGTAAACATTTAGATTTCCATGAGGTTTTTGAGGAAGGGATTGCTGACGCTAAGCAGAAATTTGACCTAGCCTTGTATGTAGCCAATGTGGAAACTGCAAGCAATCAAACAACAACTCGACTTGACTGGATTCATTTGATGGCTGCCGATTCACCTTGGTTCATGAAAAGCATCCCAACGATCTTTGTTTCCACAGCCAACCCATATCATTTATACGATATTCCTTCCGTTTCTACGTTCATTAATGCCTATACAGGAAACGTTCCTAGCGTGGAGGCCGTGATACGCAAGCTGCAAGGTCATGAAGCTTTTGAGGGTAAGAGCCCTGTCGATCCATTCTGTGGCGATTTCACAACGAAACTATAAGCTTAGTAATGAGCAACTGTATGCCAATACTAATGGACTGATTATTAGCTATAGTCGTAATTATGGCTTTTGGATATGAAATTATGGTATTAACATCACATCATCGCAGAACTGAACGTAACCTACGTTGATGGGGATCATACCAATATCTGACTACGGGATCACATTAACTAAAACATTCGCTGCTGCATGCGTTCTTCTAAGCGTTGAATCTGTCCTTCCAGATAATTTGCCTGACGATGCATCGCTGCCATCGTTGCATCCGGATCATTAAGTACCTCAAAGGCGCGATTGCGGTAGCGGCGGTGTTTTTCAAATTGCATTACGCCGATTTCTTCTGCGCTGGCCACCAGACCATCGTAACGCTTCAGCATAGTCTGCAGCTGTTTTTTAGCGCTGGTTTTGGTATCTGGTTTGGCATTATTAGTCACCTGACGTTGGTTATTAGACTTGGTGCGCATTTTTGACCAATTTTTTTCATGCGGTCTTGTAGTCATGAGCTGCTGCTTTTTCGACTTGGCGCGCTGATGCTGCTTAGCTGAACCAGAAACTGGATTTGAAAGCGGCTGGTGATTGATCACAGCCGTCAGATTCTGAATATCTTCAGTTAAAAGCGGCAGCTGTGCCTGTTGACAAGCTACGATGCGCTGATAGTGAGGAATTGATTTACCAGCCTTGAGCGCCCGTTGGTACAGTTCTGCCGGGAAACCGATCCCGCGCTGATGCTTTGCTAAAATAATGGCCTGCTCGCCTGCCGAATAAAATGTCTGCCAGTTGTTCATGAAATGCTTCCTTAACTAGATTTGATTCTTTTAGCTTAACATAAAAATGCACCGTCATTTTCGACGATGCATTTTTCATTTCACACTTAATTAAAGCATTATTTCGTGTAGTCAACATCTTTGGTTTCTGGCGTCAGTGCCCAGGCAACCACTGAAACCACTGCCAAGACAAACATATACATCCCGGCATAGTGCAGGCCAAACGTAGCGATCAGCCAAGTCGTGATTGTTGGCGCAACGGCTGCCCCAACAACTGCAGCCAGGTTATAGGTGATTCCGGCACCAGAATACCGAACCTTTGTTGGGAAAAGCTCTGGCAAAACTGCCCCGACTGGACCATACAGCGTACCCATTACCACAAAGCCAAGGCCTAAGAACAGCAGCATACCAACCATATTATGCTGACCTTCCAAGAAGTATGGAAAGACCAGTGAGAACACAACCAGTGCAACCGAAGCCGTCATCAAAACTTTCTTGCGTCCAACCTTGTCCGCCAGAACCGAAGTTGTCATGATCAATACGGCAAATTCAACGATAGCTGCCATCAACAGCAGTAAGAACTCAGAATGACTAAAGCCCAGTGCCGTCGTGGCAAATGAAAGTGACCAGGTCGTCAGCGTAAAGAACATTGCGTAGGTGGCACCCATCAAGAAGGTCCCTTTTAAGATCTCACGCCAGTTTTCCTTAAAGACTACTTTTAAAGGCGAACGCGTCGTGTTGTCGCGTTCCTGGGCTAGCTTAAACAATGGCGTTTCCTGCAGACGATGCCGAACGTAAAGACCGATTACGACCAAGACGGACGAGGCCCAGAAAGGTACCCGCCAGCCAAAGCTCATCATCTGGGCTGGGGTCAGCATTTTTTCCAAGACATAGAACAAACCATTGCAGATAAAGAAACCGATTGGCGCCCCAACTTCTGGGAAAGCACCGTAAAGGGCCCGTTTATCAGCAGGCGCGTTTTCCGTAGCAACCAAAACGGCCCCGGACCATTCACCGCCTAGGCCGATCCCTTGAACGAAGCGGCAAAGGCAAAGCAGCAACGCGCCACCAACCCCGATGCTTTGATAACCGGGAATAAAGCCGATCGCCACCGTGGCAACCCCCATTACCAATAACGATACGACCAGGGTTTTTTTACGACCCAGCCGATCACCAAAATGGCCAAAAACAAATGAGCCAACCGGACGCGCGACAAAGGCAACCCCAAACGTCAAGAGACTCAGCAGCGTAGCTAATAATGGCGTCATCTGTGGAAAGAATACCTTCGGAAAATAGGCTGCCGAAGCCGTCCCGTATGCATAAAAATCAAAAAATTCAATAGCTGTCCCCATCATGGATGCCAAAATTACTGTTTTAACCGGGTCGCGTTCCAGTTTTGCATTATTCACTGTCATTCGTTCTGTTGCGTTTTCCATAGCCATCCTCCTGTGTTTTTAATTTGTAAGATCGTATTTCTGCAGCTTGGCTTCTTAATATCGCTAATGTCGCTAATGTCGCTTTCCATAAAAATCACCCCTAAATAAAAAGCAGCCGACTGTTTCATGAACAGTCAGCTGCTGGCAGACAACCATTTGCTGAACCGTTCGCATCATCGAGGGCGGTGATGCGAACACGTCAAAAGATCCGCATCACCTAGCTAATAATGCGAATAATAATAATATTGAACAATTGACTGGTCTTTTCAGCAAACATCATTTTCTGCCTCCTCTGTTTTGATGTTCTAAATTTACCACGCGCTTTATTAGATGTCAATTATAAAATTAAAAAATAGTGTGAGAATTTTAATTTAAACTCCGGTAAAATAAAAAGCCGACTGATTTCTCATGCCGGCCTTCAGATTCAACTTCAATATGGATACGCATTGCGATAGCGCCGACTCAAACCAGTAATCACCAGTACCGTTAGCAGGCCATAGACGGCAGCCACGTAGCCAACGCTTCCTAAAGACAGATAATGCACCGTTTCGGCAGCCGTAAACGATCCCAGTGAGATACCGATATTGGCAAAGATCGAATTTAATGAGGATGCCAGATCAAGCGACTGTGGATAGTCTTTTTCGGCAATGTCTAAAAACATCAGCTGCGTTGACGATCCATAACAGGCCACCATCACACAAAGCATGGCAATCAAAACCACGCCCAACCAGCGATATTGAAAGCTTGGTGCCAACCCTGCCAGACAAAGCGTCATTAAAACATAGATCTTAGGCAATGACTGGATTCCGCGATGATCAGCCAAATAGCCGCCAAACTTATTGCCAAACATAAAGAAGATCCCCATACCGAACAAAAGCCAGTTGAGCCAAGTATTATCAAAACCCATCATATTGGTAAGCAGCGGTCGTACATAGGTATAAAACGTATAGTCAGCCGCACATACCAAGACGATAAACGTGACTCCCATCAAAACCCGCGAATCGCGAAACAGACTGAACTGTGAGCGCAGACTGCCTCGAACCTGAGGCGTATCGCGGGGGGCCAGCCAAGCCAGCATAATAAAGGTCAGAATTGTCAGCCAGGTAATCATCCAAAAACTGTCGTGCCACGAAAAAGTCGTGCTGATCGTTGTTCCAATCGGCACCCCGATAATCGAAGCAATGCTAAAACCAGCAAATACCCACGAGACCAGGCTGGCCCGTTTATCGCGCGGTGCAATATAGTTAGCCATAACCAGTACTAACGAGATAATAGCTCCTGCTACCGTCGCCGTAAGCACTCTCGAACCCATCAATGACCAGAATCCCGTTGCCAGCGCCGTCCAGGTATTGCCGATAAAAAAGATCATCATTAAGACCAAAAGTACGTGGTAGCGATTGAAGCGGCTCGCTAAAGTTGTTACGATCGGCGTCGAAATAGCATAGATCAGTGCAAACAGAGTAACGGTATAGCCAAGTGATGACAGTGAGGCATGAAATTCTTTTGCAATATCGGGCAAGACCCCGACAATCATATATTCATTACAGCCCAGCATAAATGCTACAAAGACAAACAGCAGCGATTGTAAGCGATATTTAGTCATTTGACCCCCTTTACCGACTTCGGTATTCTAAAAAAACACAGCAATGGCTAGTTTACTTGCTTTCATAATGATTTTCAAGAACTGTTTTCAAAAAAGCCAACTATATTTTGCATCAGGATAATTTTAATAAAATCAAGGCCTTGAACGCAGCCGCTCTTCTTCGTTGACTGCTAAGGTTCACATGATGATGGGTCCTATCGCATCAGCTGGCGGATCTTGTGAAGAAAATTAAGTTGAGTTCGCTGGAAGATGCAAATTTACCTACTATTTTTTGAATTTTAATAAGAAATAGGTAATTGTATATTCAGTTAACCGAACTTTACCTACTATGCATCGCTTTTTTCTAAAAGTAGTTAATGAGTTTTTTTTCAAATATTTTATCCAGATTTTTATGAATAATGCTTCCCGTTGAGCACTTTGCCGCAATGGTGATTCAGCAAGCTCCCACTAAAGATCAGCCGACCATTTTTCACTGAAATTGTGGTTGACTGATCTGCACATCGGTCCCAGTGACTTGCTAAAACAGATGATATTTAACTCCAACCAAAAAGGCCCGCCTCTTAATTGAGACGAGCCACTTTGGGAAGGAATCTGCTACTTTGCGCCAAGCATACAATTTTCATACTTAACTTAAACACATTTTTGATTCAATCTTCCGCAAAGCTGCATTATTTTTATTTAGTACTGGCGCACGCTGGTAACCACACAATTACAATCCGATGCTTCTGGTCACTCTTACGCTGCTTCTAGGCCTACTCGATGACTTCAGCCACCAGCTTCAGTCGAAACCGCATCACGCGCTTCGCTGAATATATCTCTTATCCTTCCACGCCTATAATATACCACATTCTGTAAGCGGTTGCAAGAATTCATTAAAAATTATTTTATCTGCCGATCATAATCAAACTGCTATTTGATCACCGCTGGCAAAATCAAAAAGATGGACACCAGATTATTGATTAGATGAATCCCGATTGAATTGGTCAGATTACCCGTAGAACGGTAAACGTAAGCCAGTACGCAGCCCATATAAAAATAGATCAGATAACTGATAATGTTGCTACTGGCATGGACCAGCGTAAAAACCAGCCCCGACAGCAGAATTGGCAACCAAAAATCGCGAGCGTTAAAAAACAGATTCATAAACAGACCGCGAAAAATCAGTTCTTCGGCAAACGGCGTCAAGCAAACGGCTGAAAAACAGACCAGGATACTGACGATCGGGCTGCCGCTCATAGTGTCAATGATGGCTTGATTATTGGCCGTCTGCACTTGATGATAGATCAGCCGGTTGAGACTACCCAAAACGATCTCACCAGCTACAATTGCCATATAGCCGCCAAGAATCGTTTTGGCATGGGCAAAAAAACTTTGCGAGCGATGATTAAAATGGTCATAGCGACGATACAGTCTTTGTCCCCAGGCAATAATCAGTCCGAAAAATCCTAGATACAAAATCACCCAAAGAATCGTCAGTCGGGGATGCTCGGTAATATTGCGCGCGGCTTCTGGCGGCATCAGAATCAAAATACAAAACGCCGAAAAAATCAGTAGAGCGCGAGGAAAGCTTGGTCGTCTGTCAGTCGGCATGCTGTCACTTCCTTATTGGTTTTTCAATCGTTGATCAGGGCCTCGATCCCAGCTTGAAAACGGGCAACCGGCTCATCACCGGCTTGCTGGCGCTGCGTGTCGATCAAGCGCTGCATTTCATCGGCCTGCGAGACTGCCTGGACGATCTTAATAGCCATTTTATCAAATTCAGCCGCGGCATAGCGATTTTCATCCGCAATCAGGCGCGGCTCATGCATTGTTTCATTAAATCCCAGAATCAGCATGTTATTTTCAAACGCCGCCCGCACGGCATCCAAGATCTCATCGCCTTGGTTGATATCCAGATAAATATCGCATTTTCTCATTAGATTGCGGGCCGTATCCATCTTAACGACTGGACATAGATAGACGTTTTCGTACTTTTGCATCCCCATTAAGCGATCGGACATCTCAGTTATCGCTGCAATATGAAACTCAAACTGCGGCAAAATCTTTACCAGGTTTTCTAGCTGCATGATCTGGTCTGAATTGGTCAAGATCAGAATCGCGGGCCGCAGCGAGTTTCCCCGTGGATGCGGATAGACGATGCCCAAATAGTCGGTCGCCACATGCTGATTGGTTTTAAAAAGCTTTTGCCGATTCTGCCAGACGCGATAGTCCTGAACAATCACATGCCGCGTCCGCGTTTCATTTTGATAGATGTAGTCAAGATTGCCCGGTAGTTTATTTTGCACCGGTTCATGCCAAAACAGCGTATCATGACCCGATTTAGGCAGCTTTAGCGTCGTTAGAAAACTGGTGCTTAGCGTATTATAAAAAATCCGGTCCAGATTCAGGCCGCTCTTTTGCAGATAGCTGCTGACAAAATCCGGCAGACTCTTAAAATGACGACGTTCCTGACGAGTATTCAAAAACAGGCTGCCATTGTCCAGGTGCGATTCGATTACTACCTGGCCCTGCTCGTCAAAAAATTGCTTCAGCCAGGCCCGATTATCTGCCCAACTGGTTTTGGCAAACAAATGACCAAAGCGATCATACTCATCGACCCACTGCAGCTGACCGCTATCATTTAGCCAGCGTACCTGCTTAACCTGCCGCGTATTGTCGTTTTTGGTAAAAACAACGTCCGCGCGTTTATGATTCAGATCATAAATCTGCGCGCCCCTGCTGCTGCCAACGATTCGCCAAAAACGAGGCACCGGAATCTGATCAAAATAAAGCGGCTGACCTTCGTCTGAACGCGGACAATAGTACTGCAGCGGCGATTGAACATTGCGCGGTAAAAAGCCATCATCATGAATTACCACCGTGGGAAGCTTTAATTGCGTAATCAGCTGGGCCAGTCTGAAATCGCGCGCGGCCTGATCCCATTTATCAAACAGATTTATCATTTTGCCACCTCGTTTACCAGTACGCGCCATTTTTGAGCGATCTTTTCATCCAGATATGGTTGGGCCAGTTCATAAGAGTGCTGACTAAAACCAGCTGCCCGCTGATCATCGCTAAAGAGACTGACAATCGCGTTCGCCAGTTCCCTTACCTTGCGTTCCTCTGACCAATCTGCTTGATATGGTAGCCGATAGCCGTTTTGATCTGGATCAATAAACGTCTGATTGCCATATGGAACGTCAAAGCCAATCATCGGCAGACCCGATCCCACGGCTTCCATCAAGCTCAAGCCGAATCCCTCGCTGGTTGAAGCCGCAATATAGCCAGCATAGTGCTGATAGATTGCGGTTAGATTCTGCTGTCCTTTTAAGTGAACGTATTCATTGGCCTGCAGCTCATCAATCAAGCGCTGCAGACTGATGTGCTGTGCGCCTTGACCATAAATATCCAAAGAAACGTCTTGAATTGTTCGTTTAGCCTGCACGACAGCCTTGATCAGCCAGTCAACATGCTTTTCGCTGGCCAGTCGCGAAGCCGTGATCAACGAATGCCGGCGCCGTTTCTCGTATGGCATCGGCATCAGTTTCGTCAGACTGCCCACCGGAATCGCGGCAATTTGCGGTACTTGATGCTGATACTTTTTCATCTGAGCAGCCAGGACGCGTTTTTGCGCTGGCGTTGAGACGATAAAACAGTCAGTCTGATCGGCATGCGTAAACTGGTACTCGTAATAGTTGTTCCATAAAATATTCGTCTGGTTGGTATAGTGCTCATCATAATGCTCGGCATGCACTACAACGCCAAGTTTTGCCGGCGAATGCATCTGATACCACAGCTGACCGCTGACCAGTCCGCGCCCGTCTTCACGATCCAAGATAACCAGATCCTGAGCAGTAAGCTTTAAACGGCGAATCATTTCAGCATACAGAGCCGTTTTAGAATAAAAGATCCGGTCTTTCAGCTCAAAGACCTCGTTGGTGCCATTAACATATTGATGATAGGCAATCGAGCCATCCTCATTATAAAAGTCGCGAGCATAGACATGATTGCCGGCGCTGAGGTATTCGGTTACGTATCTTATGTATGAATAAAATTCCCGCCGCACCATCTGGGAGTCAACCACGTATTCGGCGTAGTCAATGGCCTGCGTTGCCAGATCATAGATACGGACATTGATTCTTAGGTTTTCGTTGGGCAGCCAGTAGTGGACTACCTGCTTACCATCCGCGAAATTCTGCACGGTAGCTTCAACATTGCGCTCCGCAAAATGCTGTGCGCGCTTAAACTCGCTTAGCGGATAGGTCGTGGGCGCGATCTTGACATCGGTAAAAAAATTATAGAGCCAGATTACGTCTTGATCATGAAAGCCCAGATTGCGCGTCAATTCAGCAATATTATCAGCTAAAATCAAATCAGAAAAAATAAACTTTGTCGGAATCTGCATGCGGGAAAACACTTTAGATCGGTAGGCCTGTGCGTACTCAACCCCGCTGCTGGCCCAGCCAATCCCCAGATTTACATTATAGACCGTCATTTTTAAGACCTTCTTTTCCAAACGCTTAATAAAAGCGAGATCAAGTCATCAAAGACGTTGATCTCGCTTTTTATCATCGGTAACGCCAAAAAAACTGATTTTTGACTAGTTTTGACTGGCGGCTTCAATTTCTGCCAGCGTTGGGATTGATGGTAAAGCTCCCATCCGCTGAACCGTAATTGAGCTGGCCCGCTGAGCAAAGATCAATGCTTCTTTGATGTTGCTCATGTCAGGCTTTAATTGAGAACTCAAGGCACCAATAAACGTATCGCCAGCTGCCGTCGTGTCAACCGCGTGTACCTTAAAGGCTGGCACAAAGTCATAGCCGTTTTGCGTGCAGTAGAAAGCACCCTTGCTGCCGACCGTAATGATCAGGTTCTTAACCCCCATCTGTGCAAAGTGACCAGCTGCTTCAAGCATTGAAGTCTCGTCTGCAATGATAACGTTGGTCAGCGTGGCACATTCGGTTTCGTTTGGGATAATCAGATCCGTAACCTTCAAGATTTCAGGGTCGATCTTGGCTGCCGGTGCCGGATTCAAAATCGTCTTAACGCCATGCTGCTTAGCCAGTTTGAATGCTTCCAGCGTCGTTTCCTGCGGCGTTTCAAACTGCGCGATCACAAAATCGGCGTTTGCAATGGCAGCTTGGGCATTATCAACATCAGCCGGGGAAACGCACTGGTTGGCCCCGCCATAAACCAAAATACTGTTTTGGCCATTGTCATCGAGCAGAATCGTGGCCGAGCCAGTTCCGGCATGCTCATCCTTGGTAATGTAGCGCGTGTCGATATGATTTTCGCTTAATGAGTCAATCATAAACTGACCTGCTTGATCATTGCCAACCCGGCCAACAAACTTGGTATCTGCACCAGCACGCGCCGCAGCAACTGCCTGATTGGCCCCCTTGCCACCAGCGGCACTGCTCTTGCTTTCGGATGACAGCGTTTCGCCAGGCAATGGCATCCGCTTGATTCGCAGCGTCGTATCAACGTTCAGACTACCAACGACCGTAACTTTATTCGTCATTTCAAAGTCTCCTTTGCGTTTTGATGCAATCAGCAAATTAGTAAATGCTTTTATGTGTGATTAAATCAGTATTTCTTAACTACACTATTTTAGCATATCAGCTTATGCGCAAACAAGTCTATGCCTGCTTGGTACTGTCTCTGACCACCAATTTAACGCCAAAATAGGAAGTCTGAATGGCCGCATCTGGATTTTTAATTCGGTTAAACAGCATCTCGGTAGCCTGTTCGCCGATTTCACGAATGGGCTGCTGAATCGTTGTTAGTTTTGGCGTGACGTATTCAGCCAGGTCAATGTCGTCAAAACCCACTACCGAAATATCATCTGGCACGCTGACGCCATTTTCGGCCAAGCCACGGTAAAGCCCGATCGCCATTTCATCGTTGGCCGCAAAGACTGCCGTCGGATGCTCTTCCAACACGCCCTTAGTACACGAATAGCCGCCATGCTTGGTCAGCTCGCCATAAATCACGTCGGTCTGCTCGTTAAAATCAACATGGTGCTTACGCAGGCCGTCAATCAAGCCCCGCAGCCGGTGATTCAAGTTGTCGGTCATGTTTTCCGGCATGATGCTGACCACATGCTGATGTCCCAGACCAGCCAGATGCTCAGCTGCCAGATAGCCGCCTTGATAGTCGTCGATCAAAAGTCGGTCCCCACCATTGGCCTCGTTTTGGTCGAACAACAGATACGGAATATCATTTGGCTTTAACAGCTGTTCAATCGTGTCGGTCGTAATCGAAGAACTGGCAATAATCAAGCCATCAACAGCCCGTTCAATCAAGCGGCCAAGATAGTAGCGTTCCAGTTTTTCCTCATGGTTGGCACTAAAAATCAGCGGCATAAACTCGGCTTGACGAGCTGCTTCCTGCACACCGCGAATAAACGTACTAAAAAATGGATTGCCAATGTTAGGTACCAAGACGCCAATCGTTTTAGAAGAGCGCATGATCAGATTGCGCGCATTAAAATCAGGAACGTAATTCATCTGATCGCGCAGTTCCAAGACTCGCTGCTGTGTAGCTTGGCTGAAGCGCTGCCCCTTGCCGTTTAAAATCTGCGATACCGTCGTGACCGAAACCCCAGCAGCCTTTGCCAGATCGCGAATTGTTACTTTGTGTTTCATAATGTGTGCTTTCCTCTTGTTTCATTAGTAAACCTATTTACGGATCAGTTTACCACATATTTACCTGCTGACCTTTAAATAATTGTAATAAACCAATAATTTTTTTAATTTTGGTGAAAAACGCCTTCCATAATCGCCTTGGTCTGCATAGCCTGAAAACCACGTACCCGCAGATAGTCAATCTGGGCCAGTAAAATATCATAGGTCCAAAGCGATGAAAGGTCATGCTCGTTATAATAATGCAGCGTCAAGCCGATGTGCGTCAATTCATGCACCATTCCCTCAAAGTCATCGCGGCCCTTGTATTTTTGCGTACCAATCACCACCGGCAGCTCATGGTCAATGGAATCTTTCAAAAGCGTGTTCAGCAAGTTGACGTGGCTAAAATCATGCTCACGCAAAAAACGCTGCAGGCCAAAAATATCAAAATACCCATATTCTTGAGCTACCTTGCTTTTATAAGAACAGGTCGTCAAATAGTCAGTCTGGCTTCTAACGGCATGAATGCTTTTAATGCGGACCAGCGTCAAGCCATTGATCTTGCAGTCCCAATCCAAAGTCATCAGTAAAACGAACAGCGGATCCATTGCAATCACGAATCCAACGTTAAAGGTATCGTCATCGGCAAAGTTATATACCTCAACTAAGGTTCCCTGCTGCTGGCTGATTGTCAATTGCTCGCGAATCTGTGGCTCATTCATGTGTTCAATCATTTTTAACGTCCTCTCAAAAATTGCTATTTTTATTTTGCCTGTTTCAAATGTAAACGGCAAATTTTTTTTGATGCGCTCAATTGCCCAGATTATGCCTTGTTGACTCGCCTTGTCTGTCACTCATCCACAAAATATGGATTTATTTTATGGGCAGACACTATATTTTGTAGTAAGATGGTCAAGTTGAATTTTTATGTAAAGAGGGGCCAACATGGTGATTATTACAGCAGGAATGATTGGGGTCGGCAAAACAACGCTTACAGCTAAGATTGCCGATCACCTACACACGAAAGCCTTTTTTGAACCGGTGGGCGAAAATCCGGTATTGCCGCTTTACTACAAGGATCCGAAACAGTATGGCTTCCTGTTGCAGATCTACTTTTTAAACAAGCGGTTTTCCATGATCAAGCAGGCATTAAGCGATGACAACAACGTGCTGGATCGCTCAATCTATGAAGACGCGCTGTTTACCAAGGAAAACAACGCGGAAGGCAACATCTCTGATACGGAGCTGGACGTTTACCTAAAGCTGCTTGACAATATGATGAGCGATTTGAACAAGCTGCCTAAAAAAGCGCCTGATTTGATGGTTTATTCAGAAACTTCTTTTGAGACCATTCTCTACCGAATCAAAAAACGTGGCCGCGACTATGAACAGATCGACAACAACCCTGAGCTTAAGGACTACTACTACAAAATGTGGAGCGCCTATCAAGACTGGTATCAAGAATACGATGCCAGTCCTAAGATGAAGATTGATCTGGATAAATACGACCTGGAAGATCCGCAAAACGTTGCCACTGTTCTGGGGATGATTGACGAGCGGCTGGCCCAGATTCGCTAAATCAATCGCTGCATTTAAACCGCTGATTGACTCGGCATTACCGATCAGCCAGCCGATTAGTGAAACCATCGTTTAAGTCGCCTGACTACACGGTGGTTTTTATTTTAGATACATTCGCCGCAGCACCTCTAAAATACCGACACTGCCGATCCCGCTGGCAACCGGCAGCCAGGTATGCTGATGAACGGCTTTTTGCGGCTGCTTTTTTTGCGTGGGTCTCCTTGATTCAACCAAGGCAGCCGTCTGATGCTGCTGATGACGTTGATCCGTTCTTGGCCGACTAAGCGACGAATTGGCTGCTTGGTTGACTGGACGATCAAAACGCGTCAGCTGATAGGCTTCAATCAGTTGATTCAGCTTTTGGTCATACTTAGGATCCGTAGCATAGCGACCCTTTAAAAAACTGGTTGCCGATCGATAGGTAGGTGCATTGCTGCGATGAGCACCGGCATACATCGGCTGATCCAAAACGGCAGCATAATCGCTTAACGACGCTTTTTCATCGGTGTAGCTCTTAAAGGTCCCTGCGACGATGGCTGGCTTACCACTGAGGCATTCCTGTGTCATCATTGAAACGCCATGACCATGCCAGGTTCCCTTGATGCCGAATAGATTATGATGAACTCGGCTTAACTCGCTGGTTCCCCAATTGCTTTCCAAGGCAGCCTGCGCAATCAGAACCGAAGCATAAAGATCATGCTTTTGGCCAACTTTTTGCGCGATTGGTCCCAGATGCGCGATAAACCGAGCCTGATCCCTGGTCGGACAAAGCGGCGCGTAATGCTGATTTGCGCTTGGCACTTCACTGGTTGCCTGATCAGATGACAGCTGAGCATTGTCTTGATCAGTTTCCTGTTCATTGCCTGCTGATTCATTGTTATCAGCACCGTGGTCCGCAGCTGTCTGATCATTCAAGACTGGTACGACATTTTGCTGCGATTCCTGCACGCGCTTTAGCCAATCAGCGTGCTCCAAGGCCAGCTGGCTGCCATCTTTAAAGCCTTGACAATAAGCCGTTTTAATCGGTTCTTGATCAGGCGGCAGCTGCGGCTTGTCGGCCATGGCATCCTGTAATCCCTGCTGATAGGCAGTTTGACATTTTGCCAGCCAGTTGTTTTTAAAATCATCCCCTATGCTGCCATCACTTGAAGAATTAATGACCGCAGGCAGCTGAGCCTTAAAATCAGCTCCATTCGGCTCATTGCCTACTGCTGTCTGGGCTGCCAAAACCGGTGCCATCAGCTGTAAAACCATCGTCATCGTTATCAGACTCGTCAGCCAGATTTGTTTTTTGATCATAGTTAAATCATCCTTTCTTTTGCTCCTGATATTCCATATGTCAAAAAACACTGATTGGCACTAAAAAACCTGCCTCAATTGCTTGAGCCAGGCTGAAATTAATTAGCAAAATAAAACAACCGCACTGTCTTAGGCTCAGAAAAAGCTTGAGACAGTACGGTTTTTAATTAAATTGACTCCTAAAGTCCGTTATTTTAATTGGACACGGTATCATCAAAGCTAATAAACGATTACCGGTTCATATTGAGTTAATGAATCGTAAGCCGTTCCCGCGTCGCTGGTATGCATATTGACACAGCCATTTGAGCCGTCGTTCAGATAAGCCGTGCTTGACCAGTTCGTTCGCCAGCTGGCATCATGGAATCCACAGCCGCTATCGGTAAACGGTGCCCAGTAGCTGACTGGCGAGGCATAGGCTGAACCGTTGTCGCTGGTACCACGTAAAGTAGTGTTTCGCTGCTTATACATAATGTACCAGACTCCCTTAGGCGTATCATCGCCACTGCTATGTTTACCAGTAACCACGCTGGCATCAAAAACGCATTTGCCATCCTTGTAGAACCAAACATGCTGATCAGAAATGGAGACTTCTGCATAGGTATTGCCGATACCATGATTTGATGTCGTGCCATAGCCAATGCCGCCAGTATTATAGCCAACACCATAGACGTCATTTTTGGCATTGACGCTGGTCTGGTGGCTGATCAGGGCCTTAGTTAAAGTAGCCGCAGCCTTGGTTTCACTGAGCCGCCAGCCATATGAACCGCCCGTTGCCGTCTTGATCTGCTTGCCGCTGTGCGTGGTAAACGTAAAGCTCTTGTCCAGAGTCGACTGATTCTTGTTGACCTTTTTGACCAGCTTGTCTAGAGCCGTGGTATCAAATTGATATTGGTGATTCAAATACGTGGCTTTGGTAATGATGTCATTGGTCGTTAAAGTATAGGTTTTGTTTTCGACTTGATACGTCAGCTTTTGATTAAGCAACGCCTTCAACTTGACGGCTTCCTGCTTAACCGTTTTGCCGCTGGCTGCCAGCGGGTGTTGGTATTGCTTATGCAGCACGATCTTAACGTTGGCCGCATTTTGATCAAAGTCTTTTAAAAGCGCTTCGGTATCGTAACGATTGCCTTTTTGGGCTGGTTTGATCGTAACATTGCCATTTGCCAAAACCGCTTTGGCATCAATCGGCGCCTTGCGACCAGCATTTTCTTTTTCGATATTGGCCTTTAAAGCTGCCCGCATCGCTGCAATGCGCGTCTTATCGACATGACTTGGGACAACCTTGATGTTCTTGGCCTTGCTGGAAGGAAAGAACGTGACTTGTTTTTTGAGAGCCGTTTGGAATTTGCTCAGATCATTCTTAGTAAAGCCGGCACTGCTGGCTTGGCCTTGATAGATCACCTTGCCATCCAGCTTTACTTCGTTGGTCAGTTTGGTCTTTGCTACCTTGTCATAAGCCTGTTGTGCGGTCAAGCCCCCTACGGCCACGCCATTAATGGTTGTATTCTTATTAAAATGAGTTCTTTGATGCCAGGTCATCACGCCAATCACGATGACCAGCAGCGTTGCGATAATGCCCAAAGACATTTTCGTGCGCGAGTTCATATTCCTCAACTCCCTTACCCTTAACCTTGTGCAACGCCAATTATATAACATTCCCAAATTGAAAGATATTATAATTTCAGCCAGCCAATCATTCATTAATAAACAGTGGCAACCCCAGTAGTCTAAAACGTCTGGATGCCATCAACCAACAGCCGTCTGTTAATTTTTGCAGTTGCCTAAATAGTGTTTTGATACGATCGGATTCATTAATCCCATCAGTATTCACTACACAGTCACCGAAGCTCACCTGACTATGGCCTGTCAGCTACCAGCAGCTAAAGTCGATGGCTGGTGAGCAGACGCCTTGGCACTTGTTCACTAAGGCAGCCACAGTTACTGAGAACCTTATCGCAGCCAGGGGCAGTCCGGTTTTATAATGCAAATAAAAAAGGACCTGGCAGATCAGCTGCCAGATCCTAGATATTTTGAAAGATCAGCTTTCAAATGGTCAGCTATTAGATTTCTGGATAGCTTTCCATTTTAACGTTGAGTTTCTTATTGTTTTCATCGGTCTTAATAACCATGACGTCACAGTCGGCTTGACGAATTACGTAAGCAGCCGTAGAACCAACGATCATCCGACCAATCATGTTCAGACCCGTGGCCCCAACCAGGATCAGGTCAACATCATGTTCTTTGGCATATCCTTCCGTCAGTTCCATCTTGGCGTTGCCGATCTTGACATCAGTTACGACATCACTGACCCCGGCAGCTTCGGCCTTCTTCTTCATCTCGGCCAGTTCCTTGGTCATTTCATCCGTAGCTTTCTTGTAGATGTCACGATCAACGAATCCATAGCCAACCGTGCTCGTGTTTGGATAGCGTTCACCGTTGACGATGCTCAACAGATGCAGCTTGGCGTTATTGCGCTTAGCAATGTCGATAGCTTTTTGAACCGCCATCTTGGATTGTTCGGAGCCATCAACACCAACTAACAAGTTCTTGTATTCACTCATTATTGCCACCTCCAGAAAACAACCTTATTAAGAAAATCTACATTGGTTTTCCTTGTTATTATTTTACCACGAAAACGGTTTCTTGAACAATATGTTTTCTTTATTCAACTACTAAGTCGTGGATTGCCTGCATATAGATGGCCATTGACTTGATCAGATCATCAACCGGCTGAAATTCATTTGGCTGATGCATCGTGTTTGGCGTATCCGGCATCAAAGCACCAAATGCTACCCCACGACTCATCAAGCGACCGTAAGTACCACCGCCAACGACTTCAGCTTGGGCAGTCTGATCGCCAGTCTGGTCAACGTAGGCCTTGAGGAGCGTGGTAACGATTGGATCATTGACATCAACATAATGGGGCACCTCGCCTTGAGTGCGTGAAATGGCAAAATTGTGATCAGCTGCGACCGGCTTGATGCGGTTTAAGATCTCGTCAGCCGTGATTCCCTCTGGATAGCGGAAGTTCATATCAATGTGCCCGCCAGCCTGCTGATCAAACTTCAAGATGCCGGCATTCATCGTCATCTCACCCATTTTATCCGTCGTAAAGGCAGCATTGAAATGATTGACGCGCGTATCCAGATGCAGATAGCTGGCCAAAAAGTCGATAAAGTCGCCTGCGTGCCCCCGAATGTCAAGCTGCTTTAAAAATGTTGCCAGATAGGTTCCGGCATTGATGCCTTTTTCAGGTTCCATCCCATGGGCAGCCTTGCCAACCACGGTTAATTTAATTCCGTCAGCGTCGCTTTCAATGCTCCCGGTAATCGGATTCTCATCCAAGAAATCGGTAAACGCAGTCGCCACGGCCTCATTGTCTCCGGCTTCAATCGTGGCTTCGGCATCGCGCGGCACCATGTTAAAGCGCAGGCCAGAATCAAAGTGCTTTAAGACTACCTCGCCTTCATTGCCGCCATCAATATCCAAGAGCAGTGAAACCTGTCCTTTTTCACCATTGATCAGCGGAAATTCAGCGTCTGGCGAGAAGCCATAGGTCGGCGCCGGCTCCACTTCAAAGTAGCGCTTCATTCCTGTCCAGTCGTTTTCTTCATCGGTACCAACGATAAAGCGTACCTTCTGCTTAAAGACGGCACCATGATCCTTTAAGTACTTTAAAGCATAATAGGCAGCCATTCCCGGGCCCTTGTCATCGGAAACGCCGCGGCCATATAGATTGCCGTCCTTGATCACTGGGTTAAATGGATCGGTCTCCCAGCCTTTTCCTGCCGGCATGACATCCAGATGGGCCAGGATTGCCAAGGTCTCGTCGCCTTCACCCCATTCGGCAAAGCCAGCCACGTTATCGATGTTTTTAACGCGGAAGCCATCCTGCTCAGCCATTTCCAAGAAAGCTTTCAATGCCTGGGCTGGGGCTGGGCCAAGCGGATATTCCGGTGTGGCTTCATCATCATTGCGCACGCTGGGAATCTTGATCAGCGTGGTCAAATCGTTAAGATATTCTTCTTTTTGAGATTGTGCGGCTTTTAACCAATCAGTCATAAAAAAACCTCCAATGTTAGTCAAATTCCTAGATTTAATGATAACATTATTTGAGGTTGATTTACGGATCAATCGTCAGTGGATTTTATTGGATTAAATAAAGGGAGTATCAAATATGCAAAACTTGGATGAGTCAATTCTGCAAAAAGTCATTAAAGCCCGCCCACAGGAAAGCTTTAAAGGAACTTTTGGCAAGATCGTGCTGGTCGGCGGCAACGAGAATTTCGGTGGTGCCATCATCATGGCCGCAACCGCAGCAGTCTATGGCGGGACTGGTTTGGTTACGGCTGCGACCGACCCAGCCAACTCGGCAGCTCTGCATGCTCAGCTGCCAGAAGCCATGTTTGCCGATTTTAATGACGATCAGCTGGTTGGCGACCTGATCGTAGCGGCCGATACGGTGGTCGTTGGCCCTGGTCTAGGCGATAACACGCAAAGCCTGCACATTCTTAAAAACGTTTTTGAATACGTGCACGATGGTCAGACCTTGGTAATTGACGGCTCAGCAATCACCTTGATGGCCCGGGAAAATCTGAAACAGCCAGCCTGCCAGATCAGTGTCATCTACACGCCACATCAGATGGAATGGCAGCGGCTTTCAGGAATCAAGATTGCCGATCAGTCCGTTGAAAACAATCAAAAAGCCGTTCAGAAGCTGAATGCGACCGTTGTCTTGAAAAAGCACCATACCGAAATCTATCATGATGACCAGGTCTTTAAGCTGCCAATCGGTTCTGCCGCGCAGGCTGTCGGTGGGATGGGCGATACGCTGGCCGGAATGGTCGGCTCGTTTACGGCTGAATTCAAGGATGCCGGTTTGGACGCGATATTGGCCGCCGTTTACGCGCATAGTGCCGTGGCTGATCAGATCGCGGAAAATCAATACATCGTTTTGCCTCACCAAATCAGTCATGCCCTGCCTGCCTTTATGAAAAAGGTTGCCGCGCAGGATTCCAAAACGCATATTGGATTTATGGACTAAACAATAAAACCATGACGTCTCCTGAGCGTCATGGTTTTTTGATGGTCGAATTTGATTGCTTAAGCGGCAAATAAGTCATTGACCGCTATACTAATCTGCTTGGGCGTCAGATTATCCTGAACGATCTGACCCTTGGCGCGCAGTTCCAGCTTGGCGTCTTGCGGCTGTTCAGCCAGTTTGGTTAGATCGACTTCATGGTTGTCAGTGTCCGTAACGTCGAAATGAGACTTCTTCATCTGGTTAATCGTAGTTTCTTTGATTTCCATAATAAAATCAGCCTTCCTTTCTTGTTTACGACTACGTTTTAGCACGTCTCAATCATCTTGTTAAATATTTTGACCTTTTTTGACCAACAATCTTGGCAGTAAAAAAGCCCGTCCCAAAACTGAGACGAGCAGATTGATTTAATTCATATGCAGCCGTTCGCGCAAAAGATCAGCCCGCGCGCCCAGCAAATGATCAGCCAGTCGTGACTTCAGTGCCAGATAAGCATAAATAACACCACCAATGGCCACGCCAAGGATCAAAAGGAAGAATGCGGCATAGCGGCCATGCGGATTAACCAGATAGCCCAGGCCGAACATCACCAGCTTGGTAACCACAAACATGACCAGAGAAAAGGCCAGAATCTGATTGGTTGGCTTAGCCATTTCTTCAAAGTGCAGACCAAATTCCATATTAAACGAATGCAAAATCAAGTAGTTCATCACCACCATAGCCAGGGCCGTTGCCAATAGCGGGCCCATGCCTTTTAAAAGCCAGATGCATGGGAACTGCAAAATCAGCTTGATGATCATGCCGACTCCCAAAATTTTCATCATCTTGCGGTTTTCTGAAATCCCCTGCATCATCGCGGCCGCCACACTGTAAAGTCCCATGGCAATCGAGGCAAACGCCGCAAATTCCAAAATTACGATCCCAGCTTGATTATAACGATAAAAAACCGTGTAGACTTGCGGTGCTATGGCAACCAGTCCCAAGGAGGCCGGCACCATGATAAAGTAGAACAGCTCCAGTGCGTTTTCAATCTGCGTACGCATGCCTTCCTGATCATTTTTAGCGCGTGCATGAGCCAGCAGCGGAATCACCGTTGTTGCCATGGCCGTAGCCACCGCAATGATGATCATGTAAAGCTTGTTGGCATTAAAGCTGAACATGGCATAGACCGTATTCATTTGATAGTAGGTAAAGTGGCCAACCAATGGCATCATCTTAAAGAAGGTATATTGGTCAATCAGTTGGAAGATCGTGATCCCTGATTCAATCACGATAAACGGGATGGCTTGATAAACGATCTTGACAATCAACTGTATCGTCGAGATTTCTGGTGTCGCCAGACTGTTTTCCAGCATCGCCTCCATTGGCCGCCGGTAGTGAATCCGCGCCATGATCAAGACCGCGGCTGCTCCCAAGGCCCCGATAAAGGCAGCAAACGTAGACTGGGTAACCGCCAAGACCCAACTCCCTTTTTGGATCTTCATGACCAGATAAGTGGCCCCCAGCATGTAGATGATTCTTAAGAGCTGTTCAATCAGCTGCGAGATGGCAGATGGCGCCATCCAGCTGTACCCCTGCAGATACCCCCGCGAGATGCTGATGCTGGGAATCAAGAGTACGGCCCAGGCCAAAGAACGGATAACCGGAATCTCATTGGGGTCCCCGCCATCCAAAAGCGCTGCACCAAACATCATGATCAAAGCCGCGATCACCCCGGTTGCCATTGAAACGTACATCCCAGTGTGATATAGCTTTTTGCTGATGTTGGTCTGATTGATCCCATTATAATGGGCGACCAGCTTCGACATTGCGGATGGGATCCCCGCCGTAGCGATCACCAAAAACAGGTTGTAGATGTTGTATCCCTTGGCATAAAGCGCGTTGGCCTGATCACTGTAGGCCCCCATCCAAGTTACCCAAGGAATGATATAAAGTGCACCCAGAACTCGCGACAATACACTCCCTGCCGTCATCCAGGCCGACCCACTGAGCATTTTTGCCTTGGCTGCAGCCTGCTTGCTCGGGGCCGTTTTTTGTTGTGCATCCATAATTTGCTGCTTTCCTACCTTTTTAATTGTTAAAATTTCAAAAAATAATCCTAACTATTCTAGCTTGAATTGGCAGTCAGCGCAAATCAATTCACAATTTGTTAAGAAAACCTTAACGGGTCGCTGCTAAAGCCTGTTTGATGTCGGCAATCAGATCAGCCGCATCTTCAAGACCAACCGACAGCCGCAACAGCTTAGGCGTAATCCCCAATCGCTGCCGCTGCTCGACTGAAACGTCCGCATGCGTCTGATAGTAGGGAATCGTAATCAGACTTTCGATCCCGCCCAGACTCTCGGCAAAGGTGATTACCTTAACGTGATCAAGCAGTCTTTCAACCTGATCAGCCTCTTTTAGATAAAAGCTGATCATACCGCCTTTACCTGGATAAAGCACTTTTTCGACTTCCGGCGCCTGCTTGAGATACTCAACGACGGCCTGGGCATTTTTAGTGTGCTGAGCCATGCGCACCTTAAGCGTCTTAAGACTTCGCAAAAGCAGCCAAGAGTCAAATGAATCCAAGGTATCGCCAGTCGTAATGTAGTAGTCGTAGTACTCCTGAGCCAGTTTTTCATCCTTAACGACCACGGCCCCGCCCAGCAAATCATTATGCCCGGACAGATACTTAGTCGCGCTGTGAATAACCACGTCAGCTCCCTTTAGCAGTGGCCGCTGATAGATTGGCGTGTAAAAGGTATTGTCAACGATCACCTTGATTTGCGGATCATATTCATGAACGGCCGCTGCCACTGCTTGAATGTCAATTTCTTTCATGGTTGGATTAGAAGGCGTCTCCAGCCAGACGATTCTGGTTTTTGGCGTCAGCTTGGCAACCAGTTCAGCAATCGACCGGCCATCCCATTGATCAAACTCAATCCCGGCATGCTGCTTCAGATAATCAAAGTAGCGAAAGTCGCCGCCATACAGATCATCCAGTGAAATCAAACGATCGCCGGTTTCAAGGATGCTTAATGCGAGCTGAACGGCCGCCATCCCAGAGCTGACTGCAAAAGCTGCCGTCCCGCCCTCCAATTTGGCCAGCGTCTTTTCAACGGCACGGCGATTGGGCGTTGAAAGGCGCGAGTAGGTATAGTCTTTGGTCGCATCAAAATTGATGGCCTCTTTTAAGGTTGGGTGGCGATAATTAGACGACAGATAGATCGGCAGGGCCACCGCGCCACGCTCATCCTCATGATTACCGGCCTGAGCCGCGATGGTTGCCAGTGACAGTTCAGTTTCCTTATTTTGACATTCACACATAAATAACTCCCTCTTTCTGGTATTTTCTGATTCATTCAACTGGTGATCGACTGTTTTGATCCATGCGGTCTAATGCTGCATGCCAGCGCTATAAAGACCTGCTGAGAATCAAACTGCCTTGGCTAATGCCTGATCAAGGTCCGCGATCAAGTCGCGCTGATCCTCGATGCCAACCGCTAATCTGATCAGCCCCGGCGTAATTCCGGCTTTAAGCTGCTCAGCTGGCGAAAGCTCCGCGTGGCTCATCTTGCTTGGCAGCTCAACCAGACTTTCCACTGAGCCTAGGCTGACTGCCAGTTGAAACAGCTGCAGCGAATCAACGAACTTAACTGCGTCCACATTGTCAGCCAGCTCGATCGAAAGCACGCCGCCCGCACCCTTGGCCTGGCTGCTGAGCGTTTCATAGCCTGGCTGGCCGAACAGACCGGGATAATAGATTTTTTTGACGGCTGGCAGCGGCTGCAGATGAGCAATGATTGCCTTGACGTTGGCCTGCTGGCGATCCATTCTGACGCTTAAAGTCTGCAGCCCGCGCCGAACCAGATTGCTGTCTTCTGGTGAAAGCACGGCCCCCAGCGCGTTTTGCACAAAGTAGAGCCGGTCGCCTAATTTTTCATCATTGGTAATCACCGCGCCCGCACTGACATCAGAGTGCCCAGCCAGGTATTTAGTTGCACTGTGAATTACGATATCGGCACCTAAAGTCAATGGCTGACAAAGATAGGGACTTAAGAAAGTGTTATCGACGATCGTCAGCAAGTCGTGTTTTTTAGCAACCTTAGCCACAGCGGCAATTGAAGTCACCTGCAGCAGCGGATTGGTAACCGGTTCAAAATAAACGGCCTTGGTATTGGGCTGGATCGCACGTTCAATGGCCGCCGGATCTCTGGTGTCAACCGGTGTCGTGCTCAGCCCCCAGCGTTCAAAGAACTGATTGAGCAGCCGAAACGTGCCACCATAGATCTGATCGCCAACGATGATATGATCGCCGGCCTTAAAAATCGCCAGCGCCGTATGAATCGCCGCCATCCCGGAAGAAAGCGCCAATCCCCGCGTACCATGCTCTAAAGCAGCCAACTGATCCTCAAGATACTGCCGCGTTGGATTGCCCGAGCGGCCGTAGTCATACTGTACTGCCGCACCGATTTTTGGATAGCGATAGGTCGTTGAAGTATAGATTGGAACGTTGACGGCTCCCGTCTGATTGTCATTTTGGGCTGGCCCGTGCACCAGTCTGGTATTAAATTCTGTCATGTCTTTCCCCTTTCTCAAGGCAATAAAAAAGCCCTGAACCTATTGATAGATTCAGGACGACGCAGCTGATCCGACGTGGTACCACCCGATTTTACCGCTGGATTGCCCACAGCGGCCTCAACAACACCAATTGATGTCTGGGATGGTAACGGATCCTGCCGGGAATTCAGCCAAACTGACCAAATACCTTGCTCTGAGCTCATCTTCAGCTGCTGGTTCGTGCTGCCCTTTCACTGACGGCAGTCGCTGAAACACTAATAAAGCGACCTACTCTTCTCTTCAACGCTTTTATAATTATTATTTAATGAATTTCTTAATTTTCACTCATTATAGTCACGTGATTTCCTCATGTCAACTAAATTTTTTACTCAGTACTAAAGTAGATCACTTTCATCTATCAATTAATAAAACGCCGCGGCAATTAACCGACGACGTTTTTACAGTTCATATTTTAGAGCATTCATCAATGACTATTTTTGATTAGTCAAAATGATGTCGCTAGCCTTGACTTCGGAGCCAAAGTAAGGCTTCAGTTCCTGGTTATAGTCCTTTTCAAAGAAGTTTTCACCGTTAAGCTTGGTGATTTCCTTGTTGGTCCAGTTCAAAAGCGACTTGTTTCCCTTTTTGACGGCTGGGGCGATGTATGAGCTCTTACCCAGCTGCTTGATACCAACCGTGTACTTAGGATTGTTCTTGACCCAGGCGTACAGGTAGGAGTTGTCATCAGCCAATGCCTTGGCGCGACCGTTTTTAAGCGCGTTGAACTGCTGCGTCTTGGAGTCGAACTTCAAAAGGCTGGCGCCGGTCTGGTGTTGAGTAAAGTATTGTTCAGCCGTCGTTCCCTTGTTGACGATCAGTTTTTGGCCCTTCAATTGACTGACCTTAGTAATTGGATCGCTCTTTTTAGAAACGACCCCAACGGAAACCTTCATGTATGGCTTGGCAAAATCAACCGTCTGCTTGCGTTCCGACGTCACCGTAAAGTTGGCCAAAACCAGATCAGCCTTGTTGGAGTTCAGCGTGTCAACCCGGTTGTTGGCGTTAACCTGCACGAACTTGGCCTTAACGCCTAAATCCTTGGCAATCCGCCGTGCCAGGTACAGATCATATCCCACGCGCTTGCCATCCTTGTTGACCCAGCCATATGGCGGCAAGTCGCCAAACACGGCAATTTTAATGTAGCCGCGCTTCTTGATTGCCGAAACCGAACTCTGATTATCAGCGGCATGGGCCGTCACAGTACCTGCCAGTGGTGCAAATGCCAGTAGAAAAGCGCCTAGGGCCAATACCAGCGTCTGAATCAATTTTTTTAAACTCTGCTTTTTCATAATCAATTCCCCTTTTCTCAAAAAACACTAAAAATCCATACTCTCCAAAAACTGTTGGGCCCGCTCAGTCTGCGGCTGCTTAAAGAACTGCTGACCCGGCGTATCCTCTAAAATATGACCATCCTCTAAAAACAGCACCCGATCGGCAATCTGGGCCGCAAAGTTCATCTCATGAGTTACGATCAGCATTGTCATGTCCTCTTCGTCACTCAGCTTCTTGATGATCTCCAAGACCCCTCTGACCATCTCAGGGTCCAATGAGGCCGTGACCTCATCAAACAGCATCAGATCCGGATGCATGGCCAGCGCTCTGATAATGGCGATCCGCTGCTTTTGCCCACCTGACAGCTGGCGCGGGTAGGCCTGCTCATAATCGCTCAAGCCAACCATAGCCAGCAGTTTTTTGGCTTCTGCCGTCGCTTCTTTTTGTTCGCGCTGCTGAACTTTGGTCGGTGCCAGGATGATGTTTTCCAAAACCGTCATATTTGGGAACAGATCGTAGCTTTGAAAAACCATGCCGATCTTTTGCCGCAGCTTTTGCCAATGCTTTTCATCTGGAATCACATTCTGGCCTGCAAAAGTGATCTGACCGCTTTGAAAGTCCTCTAAGCCGTTCAGCGTACGAATCGTCGTACTCTTGCCCGATCCGGAAGGTCCCAGCAGTGCCAGTACCTCGCCTTTTTTGAGCTCAAAGTTGATATCGAACAAGACTTGGCGTTCACCGTAAAACTTGTTTAAATGCGCTACTTTTAAAATTTCTTCAGTCAAAAGACATCCCCCTTAATCTGCTTGCTTGGCATCCATCTTTTTTGCCCAGCGCGACAGTGGATAATCCACCAGGAAGTAAAACACGAAAATCAGACCATAGACCCAAAAGACCCCTGTTCGATAAAGATGATTATTGGCCTCGATAATCTGCTGGCCAATGTTGATGACATCCATCACGCTGATCATCATCAAAAGCGAGGTCGTTTTAATCACCCGCGTTGCCAGATTGATCGTTGCCGGCAGCTCCAATCGAAACGCTTGGGGCAATAAGACGTAGTAAAACAGCTGGTGGCGGTTCAAACCCAACGCCATACCCGATTCCCGCTGATGCTTAGGAACCGAGATCAAAGCTCCTCGAACGATATCGCTGAATTCCGCGGCCACCCATAAGGCAAACGCGACAACGGCCATCAATGAGCCAGGGAGGTTGGCCACATGCATCATTCTTGGCAGGATGTAATAGGCCAAAAACAGCAGCACAACCGTGGGCACGATCCGGAAAAACTCGAGGTAAAGCCGCAGAATCAAGCGCAGCAGCCGATTCTTAAACGTTCGCAAGATTCCCAGTACCGCACCGAATGCCAATCCAATCAGCAAGGACAGCGCCGCGATCCAAACCGTGGTCCATAATCCACCTAGCAGTCGGACAAAATTATGTCCTTCCAACAAAACGTTAATTCCCGAATGTGCCATAGCGAACCTTCCTTTCCAGCCAGGTCAAAATCAAGGACAGAGGAATCAAGATAATTGCGTAGGCGATCACCAAAACGAAAAGATATTCGTTAGAACGATAGTAAAGACCGATCAGATCCAGGGCCGTGTTCGTCAATTCTGGAATGGCAATTACAGAAAAAATCGAGGTTTCCTTAATCAAAAAGATCACGTTGGCAGCCAGAGCAGGTACCGACAGTGCAAATCCCTGCGGAAAGACTACATAACGGGCCAGCTGCCAGCGGCTCATTCCCAGGGCCCTGCCGGATTCAAGCTGCGTCTTGGCCACGCCGTTAAAGCCGCCGCTGAATCCTTCTGCCATGTAGGCGCCCCCTAAAAAGATCAGACCAACGATCCCACAGGTAGCCGCGCTCATTTTCCAGCCAATTACCGGAAAGGCGTAGTACAAAAAGAACAGCTGAATCAAAAGCGGCGTATTGCGGGCCAGCTCAACATAAGCGCCCAGGATACCAGCCAGATACGGGACCTTGAAATACTGCACCAGACTGACGATGATGCCCACGACCATGGCGCCTAGAATTCCAACCAACGACAGCCACAGCGTCAGTCGAAAGCCCTTGGCAAATTCAGGCAGACTCTGCTGAATGATCGTCCAACTCAAAATTTCTCACTCCCCTTTTAGACAAATATCCAAATAATGTCTAATCAAAAAATTGCATGAAAAAAGGCCCATTGTCTTTCCATTCCTTTAATCAGCCTTTGGGAACCGCAAAAACAGTAACCCAAAAAGGCCTCAGATCGAAAAATCGATTGAGGAATAGATTAACAACAGGCCATCATTGACGAAAAGGCAGAAATCTCCAATGTTTTAAATTGATGCTTCAACATAGAAATTCCTCCTTTCGCAATGAAATTCAATAATTAAAAATCTCTTAAAAATTTAATGAGTTTATTATAGCGATCAGGTTTTCAATTGTCAACGTCTTATTTATAGTAAGCTGTTTTACCTAATCCCCGTGAGTGCTTCAAAAGCCCACCCCAACAACGATTAACGCGTTTAATATTTTTCCAGATCAACTTCGATCAACCGTACTTCACGATCCGGAAAGGCCGTTTTCAGCTGGTCGATGGGCGTTGCTGCTGGCGCCGATTCAAAATGGCCCAGCTTGTCATTGATTACGATTGCCAGCCCCAGCTTGGCATTTTCGATTGCCTCATCCATGGTCTGCCCCTGCGTAAATGCCTCAGGGACATCCGGAAAATCAACCTGAATCTCTTTTTCGGTTGGGGTAAAGACTGCCCCATAGCTAACCAGTTCCATTGCTGTTTCCTTTCTTTAAAATCCAAAAAGGCCAGCCTCGACGCTACCGAATGCTGACCTTTAAATTACGTTAGACTATTTAACGACAATGTTGACAATGTGGTTTGGTACGACGATGACCTTCTTGATTTCCTTGCCATCCATGAACTTTTGGACGTGTTCTTTGGCAAGAGCCTTAGCTTGAGCCGTTTCTTGATCGGCATCCTTTGGCATCTCAATTCGGGCCCGTACTTTGCCGTTAACCTGTACGATCATTTCAACCGTTGATTCCTCCAAGGCTTTTGGATCATAGGTTGGCCATGGCTGGTAGGCAATCGTGTCGGAAACGTGGAATTGGCTCCAAAGCTCTTCGGCAACGTGTGGAATTACCGGCGAGATCATCTTAATCAGGCCTTCCATATATTCAACCGGCAGATCATCAACCTTGTACGCTTCATTGACAAAGACCATCAGTTGCGAAATAGCCGTGTTAAAGTGCATCCGCTCAAAGTCTTCCGTAACCTTCTTGACGGTTTGGTTGTAGATGCGCGTAAGTTTGCCATCATTGAAGTTCGAAACCCGATCACGCAGATGGTTGTTGTCATCCATCATCAAGCGCCATACCCGGTTGATCCACTTGTAGGCACCGTGCAGCCCCTTAGTATCCCAAGGTACGGATTCAGTTAGCGGACCCATGAACATTTCGTACAGACGCAGCGTGTCGGCACCATATTGCTCAACGATGTCATCTGGGTTAACGACATTGCCCTTGGACTTGGACATCTTTTCGTGGTTGGAACCCAGAATCATCCCTTGGTTAACCAGCTTCATGAATGGTTCCGGTGTTGGCACGTAGCCCAGATCGTACAGAACCTTGTGCCAGAAGCGGGCATACAGCAGGTGCAGGACGGCATGTTCAGCCCCCCCGACGTACAGATCGACTGGTGACCAGTAGTCCAGCGCTTCTTTAGAGGCAAATTCCTTTTCGTTGTGCGGATCCGTGTAGCGCAGCCAGTACCAAGAAGAACCAGCCCATTGCGGCATCGTGTTGGTTTCCCGCAGTCCATGCCGGCCATTTTCGTCATAAACGTTGATCCAGTCGGTAGCATTGGCCAGTGGACTCTCACCAGTACCAGATGGCTCAATGTTCTTCATATCAGGCAGCTTCAAAGGCAGTTCGTCTTCAGGCACCAATGAGGTCGTACCATCATCCCAGTGAATAACCGGAATTGGTTCACCCCAGTAGCGCTGACGTGAGAAGATCCAGTCGCGCAGCCGGTAGTTGACCTTCTTGTGCCCGGCATCGTGTTCTTCCAGCCAGTCGATCATGGCCGTTTTGGCTTCCTTGATCTTCATGCCATCAACAAAACCAGAATTGATGTGCTCGCCATCGCCAGCATAGGCTGCTTCTGAAATGTCGGCATCCTTGATGATTGGCTTGATTGGCAGATCAAACTTCTTGGCAAAGTCCCAGTCACGCTGGTCACCGGCAGGCACGGCCATCACCGCACCAGTACCGTATGAAGCCAGAACGTAATCTGAGATCCAGATTGGCAGCTTTTCGCCGTTGACTGGGTTGATGGCGTAAGCCCCCGTAAATACACCCGTCTTGTCCTTGTTCAGATCGGTCCGTTCCAGATCAGAGCGGCGGGAAGTCGTTTCCTTGTAGGCTTCGACTTCGGCCTTGTGTTCAGGCGTCGTCAGTTCGTTAACCAGATCCAGTTCAGGGGCCAAAACAACGTAGGAAGCCCCAAACAGCGTGTCAGGACGCGTCGTAAAGACTTCGATTCTGCCATCATGATCAGCAATGTCAAAGAAGACGGAAGCCCCTTCTGAACGACCAATCCAGTTGCGCTGCATTTCCTTAACGCTTTCTGGCCAGTCAACCAGGTCCAGATCATCAATCAGACGATCGGCATAGGCCGTGATCTTCAAGACCCATTGCTTCATTGGCTTGCGGTAGACTGGGTAGCCGCCCCGCTCCGTCTTGCCGTCAACGACTTCTTCATTGGAGACAACCGTACCGCCCATGAAGTCAGGAGCCCAGTTGACCATGATCTCATCTTCATAGGCCAGCCCCTTCTTGTACAGCTGTTCAAAGATCCACTGCGTCCACTTGTAGTAGTTTGGATCAGTCGTGTTGACTTCGCGATCCCAGTCGTAAGAGAAGCCAAGCGATTGAATCTGGTCTCTAAAGTGATCGATGTTTTGGTTGGTGAAGCCCTTTGGATTGTGGCCCGTCTTTAAAGCGTACTGTTCAGCCGGCAGCCCAAACGCATCCCAGCCCATTGGATGCAGCACGTTGTAGCCCTGCATCCGCTTCATCCGCGAAACCACATCCGTTGCCGTGTAGCCTTCTGGGTGACCAACGTGCAGACCTTGTCCAGATGGGTATGGGAACATGTCCAAAGCATAGTATTTCTTTTGGTCCTTGTTGATTTCCGCCTTAAAGGTCTTGTTCTTCTTCCAATAGCGCTGCCATTTCTTTTCAATCGTTTTGTGATCGTAAGCCATTAGCCCTGCTCCTTTTAAAATTCTGATTGTCAGTAAGTTGATCGTATAAAAAAAGCCCTGCAACTAAATGCAGGACGAATCAAAATCCGCGGTACCACCTGAATTCCACGCTTTATGCATGCCCTTGAGATTCTTAACGCGAATTTCACGTTGCCGCCTACTATTGGTTCAGCGGCAATTTTTTGAGGCCAGTTCACCAATGACTGCTCCAGGCTTGCACCGCCGCCTGGTCTCTGTAAACAGCTGAGTTGGCTACTAACTCCTCTACGATCAAAGATTACAAACTATTCTAGCAAGGACCGCCGCTAAGTGCAAGTCTCTTTTCTAATATGTTTCTAATTTTGTTCGTCGAGTTTCAGCAGCAAGGCATCTAAAGCTCCATACAGGTTGGCGTCGTTTTTGAATTTAGCTGGTTCGATCTTTGGCTTGACCATTTCTTTTTTCACGATCGGCATTGACTCTACCAGCTGGTCATATTGATCATTGATTGTCTTGATCAATATCGGCTGCGCGGAGATCCCACCACCAATGACGACCTTGTTTAAATCAACGATCGCCTGCATGCTCAAGATCAAGCACGCAATCTGATAGCAGTATTCGTTAAAGACCTTGGCGGCATCTGGATTGCCAGCTTCAATCATCCGAAAGGCCGCTAAGCCATCTGCACCTTCCGGCAGGCCAGATGCCTCAATTACGTCCTGAATCATTTTGACTGAAGAGCCGTTAAAGCCTGCCAAGCGATCCGTACCTTCCGCCTTAAAGTTGGTTGGCACAAAATTCAGCATTCCGGCACCGGCATGCGCGCCATAGTTCAGTTTGCCATTGGTGATGATGCCAGAGCTGATGTCGGTTCCCAGCAAAATGGCTGCCGCATCGGTTTCACCATGCAGATTGCCCAGCCATGATTCTGCCAAAGCTGCCGCGCGTCCTTCGTTTTCAACGGCAATCGGCAGAATCTTACGGTAATGTTCCTTAAACAGTTTTGGCAGATCCCAGTTCTTCAAAAACGGCAGCGTATCGCTAAAAACGACCACCTGCTTTTGCGGATCAACCTTGCCGGGAACGCAGACCGCCAATCCGCTAATCTGAGCTTGGTACTGATCAATAATTGCATAAAGCGACTTCATAAATTCAGTCAGGCTGCTGGTAGGCGTCGGCACTTTGTCTTTTTTGGTAATCTGACCGGCGTTGTTCAGCAAGGCATACTTAATCGCTGTCCCACCGACATCGATACTTAAGAATGAATGCATGACTCAAGACCCCTTCCTTGATTTAACCTTTACGGATCCATCTTACTCGTTTTAAATGATTTTTACTAGAGATATTGTGAATATTTTATCAATTATTTGACAAAAGTCGCGCAAACGAATTCATCGGTGTTTCATCAACTGATTTAAAAAAAGCATTTTTAAATTGCAGCCTGATTTTTAGCCGTATTTGTTCGATAATTAACTTAATTTTGCTCGTTTCTAAAAGCCCCGCAAGGTTATAATGACATTAATAAACCGCAAGCGTAGAAAGGACGACCTCAATGGAAAACAAAACCCCTCTTTGGTCAAACGATCATCCCCAAATCATCAGCAATCTGGCCCAGCATACCATCTCCAAAAGCTATTATGGTCTTGGCACCAACATCGTTTTAACGGCGTTTGGGAGTGCCGAGCAGCGCGATTTGGACGATGCCTATGCACTGATTGCCCGCTATGAAGACATTCTGACTGTCAATCGCGATCATTCAGAGCTGATCGCCGTTAATCAGGCAGCCGGCCAGCATCCCGTACAGGTTTCTCATGCCAGCTACCATCTTGCCAAAAAAGCCATTGCCATCAGCCTGGAAGACAATGGCTTTGATGCCTTGATCGGTCCTTTGGTAAAACTGTGGCACATTGGCTTTGACGATGCTCATGTACCAAGCGAGGCGGAGATTCAAGAACGCCTTAAACTGATCGATCCGCACGACGTTGAGCTAAATGACCACGACATGACGATCTTTTTGAAAAAGCCGGGAATGGAGATTGATCTGGGCGCCATTGCCAAAGGATATATCGCCGATCGCATTCGTGACTTATGGCGCTCGCGTGATCTTCGCGCCGGCATCATTGATCTGGGCGGCAACATTCTGATGCACGGCACGGCACCCAAGCACCAAGACGGCTTATGGCGAATCGGCGTTCAGGATCCTAGTGCCAAGCGTGGTCAATCGATTCTGGTAGCCACTCTGCCGGAATGTTCAGCCGTTACCAGCGGAATCTACGAGCGTCATCTAGAAGAAAATGGGCAAGACTACCACCACATCATCGATCCGGCCACTGGTCACCCTAGAAAAACTGCCCTGGCCGGCGTGACCGTCTTTTCTGGTGAATCGATTACCGGCGAGATCGAAACCGGCCGCCTTTTCTTTGCCGGTCAGCCGCTGCCAAACTGGATCAATGATCATCCTGACGTCATGGGGGCCGTTTTTGTCGATCAGGCACGCCATGTTCAAGTTGTCGGTCTCAAACCAGATCAGGTTCGCATTATTGACCATAGCTACGACGTTCAGTTTATCAATGACTGATTCTGAACTGCATCGTGATCTGGCATTAGCGGGCTTGTTTGACTAAGTCTTGATGATCATGAGTCAAAATGCCGGCCAGTCAAATAATCGCCAGCAAAAAAGCCAAGCTGCCGCATCTGGGCACTTGGCTTTTCTTTTACTTTTTATCCTAAAATGGCTTTCAGTTCATCAACCTTGTCCAGGTGTTCCCACGGCAGATCGATATCAGTCCGGCCAAAGTGACCATAAGCAGCCGTCTTTTTGTAGATTGGGCGCTTCAAATCAAGCATCTTAATGATTCCGGCCGGCCGCAGATCGAACGTCTTGCGTACCGCCGCGATCAGTTCAGTTTCCGAACGCGTCCCCGTCCCAAACGTATTGATTGAGATTGAGACTGGCTGAGCCACCCCAATTGCGTAGGCAACCTGAATCTCCAGACGCTTGGCATAGCCGGCCGCTACCAGGTTCTTGGCAATATAGCGGGCCGCATAGCTGGCAGAACGGTCAACCTTCGTCGCATCCTTGCCAGAGAAGGCGCCCCCGCCATGGTGAGCAGCCCCGCCATAAGTGTCTACGATGATCTTGCGGCCCGTTAACCCGGCATCGCCTTGTGGACCACCAATGACAAAACGGCCGGTTGGATTGATGAAATATTTGGTATCATCATCCAACAGTTCGGCTGGAATCACGGCTTTGATAACTTGCTCAATAACGTCGTGACGAATCTGATCCAAAGCAATCTCTGGGTCATGCTGCGTACTCAAAACAACCGTATCGACACGCAATGGCTTATCATTTTCATCGTATTCGACCGTTACTTCAGCCTTGGCGTCAGAGCGCAGATATGGAATCGTACCATCCTTGCGCAGCTTGGCGATCTTCTGCATCAGCTTGTGACTAAGCATCAGCGTCAGCGGCATATATTCCGGCGTTTCATCAGTAGCATAGCCAAACATCAGCCCTTGGTCGCCAGCACCAATCTTGTCTAATGGATCAACATTGCCGCCCCGCGTTTCCAGCGAGTCGTCAACCCCTTGCGCGATGTCTGGCGACTGTTCGTCAATCGCTGTAATCACCGCACAGTTGTCGGCATCAAAGCCATATTTGCCATCCGTGTAGCCGATTTCACGAATCGTATCACGAACGATCTGCTGGATGTTGACATAAGCCGTCGTCGAGACTTCGCCAAATACCAGCACCAGGCCGGTCGTGACCGAGGTTTCAACCGCTACCCGGGCATCTGGGTCTTGTTCCAGCATGGCATCCAAAATTGCGTCGCTGATCTGGTCAGCAATCTTGTCAGGATGTCCTTCCGAAACCGATTCGGATGTAAATAAGTGTCGTTCAGTCATTTTGTTAATTCCCCCATTTTCTAAACTAAAAAGTTCGGTTATTGCGGTTACAAGGCATCTTCACAATCTGTGAATCCTATCGGGAATTTGCTTTATAACGTTCACCATCCTAACATATTCTCGTGATAATAAGCAATTTTTTATGATGGAATTTGTTACAATAAGGAAAACTTAATTTTTGACCGCTCAGGAGGAATTTTTTTGCAAAACCCGTTATCGCATTTTAAGCTGCAAATCCAAGATATCGACTGGCGCAGCCTGCTGCCCAATGCTTTTTTAATGATGTGCTGCTGGTCTTACGTGCCCTTTGCCTATGCCATTCAGATCAAAACCACCGTCTTTTCTCATGATCTGTACAGTCTGTTTGCCTACCAGATCTGCATTGCCCTAGCCGCCACCATTATTTTTGACCAGCAAGGCGGCTCGCTGACTTCGATTATTCCGCTGCTGATCAGCTTTTTATTTGCCATCAACGGTTTTTTGCATGGCAACGTCTTTTTGTTTATCCTGCTTTTGCTGCCGCCCTGCTATCTGCTGATTTTTGAGCTTTATCTGCACGAATTTCAAAATCCAGTTGGTCTGCTGGTTTTCGGCCTTTTAATGACCCTCAGCATTCCAGTGGCGTTTACCTTCATCTCGGTTAAGTTTCTGTCGTGGAGCTATCTGCTCAAACTGATTCCGTTATTGATGATCTACTGTTTTTACTACGCCCCGCTTTTTTTATCTGATGACCCGCGTTTTTCAATGATTGAGGGCGGTCTTGGCGTGATCTTGATTTTAACGATGCTGACGCGGCCAATCAAGGCGACGCTGCTGTTAGCCATCGCATTGGTGATCTTAAGCTGGTGGCTGTTGCAGCGCTTGGTCGCAAACCCGCATAATCAAATTTTTTATACTCTGTTACAGTTGCTGACAACGATTCTGATTTTCTGGGTTTAAATTTTACCAGGCAGAATGCTTTTCTTTTCGCTAAATTAGAATTATTATTATCTAAAAAGAAACATTTTATTTCCTGATACATTATCGACCTTGACAATGCTATAATAATGACTTGTCTAATCACTCGTCTGTGAAAGGAGGATGATCGTTGCAATGGCCAATTCAGAATATGAACACGCACTGCAGCATCTGCGTGAAAAACACGTCCGGCTCACCCCGCAGCGTAAACTGATTCTGCGCTATCTGATCAGTCACCACACGCACCCCAGCGTTGAGATGATCTACGCCGATTTAAAACAAGAAGCCGACAACATCAGCATGGCAACGATCTACAACACCATCAATCTCTTGGTTGAAGATCAGCTGGTCATTGAACTGAAAAATGGTGATGGCAGCTCCCATTATGACTACTTTGGGCATCCCCACTACCATGTCGTCTGTGACAACTGCGGTTTGATCCAAGACGTTTTTGATGATCATTTCGCGGCCCTAACCAAGGATCTGCAGCAGATTACCCGCGAAAAGACCAATTTCATGGTAACCCAAAGCGATATTGAAGTTCATGGCATCTGTCCCAACTGTCAAAAAAAGCTGGGCCTCGCATAGTCATATAAAGAGCAAACAAGAATGGGCAATTCATCATGTCCTTAAAGGCACGTGTTTCCCTGCCCTTTCTCAAAAAATCAATCAATCCTCGTCTCAGTCAACTGGGCCGAGGATTTTTATTTGGGCTATTTTTTAAAAATTGACAGGCATCAATTCATAAATTCAGCCGCCACCTTATGCTAGGAAACGAACAATTCAGAGAGGAGCTGAAATTATGTTTTTTTCGCAGCATAAAAAAGGCAGCGTCGTATTAATGACGATGCTGCTGATTGCCGCTTATCTTGGCCGATTCAACGGTCTTGACTGGCTGGATGATTTAAGTATGGTTGCAATCGCGGTTATCGGTGGTCTGCCGCTGATAGTCAGAGCAGCTGGCGCACTGCGATTCAAAATCATTTCAATTGAGCTTTTGGTTTCAATTGCCGTTGTCAGTGCGATTGCAATTGGCGAATACAGTGAGGCAGGCATCGTCGTCTGGCTGTTTTCAATCGGTGATTATTTGGAAGCCGTCACGCTCAAAAAAACGCGCAAGTCAATTCAAGAACTGGTCGATCTGGCACCCAAAACTGCACTGAAAATCAATCAGCCTCATGAGCGCGTGTTTACCGAAGTAGATATTGACGAGATTGAAAAAGGCGACTATCTGCTGGTAAAAACCGGTTCCCAGATTCCAGTCGATGGACGCGTCGTGGATGGCAGCGGCTATGCTGATCAGGCAAGCATTACCGGTGAATCAAAGCCTAGTCGCAAAACAATCGACAGCAGCGTTTTTGCCGGCACGATTCTGACCAGCGGAACCTTGGCCGTGCAAGCAGAAAAAGTCGGCGAAGATACTACTTTTGGCAAGCTGATCGAACTGGTTGAGGAGGCCCAGGACAGTCAGACGAAAACGCAGCGCTTGATCGATCGTTTTTCGAAGTTCTACACGCCTCTAGTCTTGGCAATCGCTGCTGCAGTTGGTCTGATTACCAAAGACCTTAGGCTGGCCATCACGATTCTGGTCTTGGGCTGTCCTGGTGCTTTGGTAATCGGTGCCCCAATCTCAACGGTCGCCGGCATCGGCAGCGCGGCCAAGCAGGGCATGATTGCCAAGGGCAGTGCCGCATTAGACCAGCTGACCAAGATTGATACTCTGGTTTTTGATAAGACCGGTACGTTAACGACGGGACAGCCCAGCGTCGGTAAAGTCATCAACTTTAATGGCTCTTTAGCCGAAAATCTTAAAATTCTGGCCAGCATCGAGCATGAATCCGATCACCCATTGGCTAGGGCCATCCTTGAGTACTATCAAAAATCCGGCCAAAAAGATGCCGTCTATCCGATCAGCAACAGTCAGATTGTGGATGGACGCGGCATCAAAGCCACCGTTAACGGACAGTCGGTGCTGGTCGGCAATGAGCGTCTGCTAAAGGAAGCCGGCATTGCTGCCAATACCTCACAACTATCGGCAACCAGCTCGCATGTCTTGCTGGCCGTTAATGAAGAACTGCGGTTGGCCTTGGAAGTCAGTGATCAGCTGAGGGACGGCGTAAAAGACGCCCTGCACGACTTAAGAAAGCTCAAGGATTATCAACTTGTGCTGCTTTCAGGAGACAATCAAGCCGTTGCCGAAAAAACAGTAGCCGGCTTGGATTTTGACCTGGTCGTCGGCGATCTTTTACCCGTGGATAAGGCTGAATTCATCAAAAAATTGCAGGCAGCTGGACATCAAACTGCCTTTATCGGTGATGGCATCAATGACAGCCCGGCGCTAAGCATTGCCGATCTAGGAATTGCAATGGCCAGCGGAACCGAAGCCGCGATTGAAGTTGCCGATATTATTCTGGTCGATTCCAGCCCAACCCAGCTGCCAATTGCCGTTAAGTACGCCAAAAAAATGATGCACAACATGTATGAAAACATCACGATTGCCTTGCTGACCGTTTTATTGCTTTTTATTGGTCTCTTTACGGGTTATATCTACATGGCATCAGGAATGCTGGTCCACGAGTTGAGTATTTTAATCGTAATTTTAAATGGAATGCGTTTAATTCGTCATAATTGATCAGCGTCAATTACTTTAGCGTAAATCTAAAATATGATGTCATTAATCAATTATTAAAGGAGCTGAATATCATGAAAAAAGTAGTCTTAAAACTAAACGATCTGTCATGTCCATCCTGCATGAGCAAGATTCAAAAAGCCGTCAGCCAGCAGCCTGGCGTAAAAGATGCCGTAGTAATGTTTAACGCTGGCAAGGTCAAGGCTGAAGTCGACGAAAAGCTGATCGCGCCTGAAAAACTGAGCAGCATCGTCAATCAGCTTGGCTATCAAGTCGAGAAAATCATCGTTAAGGAGGCCTAAATATGGATTCACTCAAAACCAACTCTGCCCAAGCATTTGCCAACGAACAAGAACGCAGTCAGCATGAGCATCATGTCCCAACTGCTGGTGCCATGATTGGTCATATTACCGCTAATCTGGCTGTGCATGCCCTCAAGATCGAACAAGCCGTTTTATTTGCCAAGGGTCCCAGTGCACTGTTTTTAAATCAGCATGGCCGAAGCTGGCTTCAAAAAGAACTGACATTTTGGGAACAGATCAACCGTGCCCTGTATGCCGAAGCTGATTTGGTACCAACTACCAGTCGTGAACTGTTAGAATACAGCATGCTTGAAGAAAACGGTGCTGCCAAATACGACAGCGGTGAGCAGCAGCTTTTTGATCTGATCAAGGATTTTGACACCCAGCTCTTGTTTATTGACCGCGCTATCAAGCTGACTGAAAAAGAAGCCCATGAAGGACAAAATCTGTTGATGAAAGAACTGTATCGCTGGATCAAAGAACAGATTGCATTGGCGCAAAGCTTTTTAGGCAACGAGCCAACTAAGGGACTGTCGATTGCTGATGATGACGAAGACGATGACTAAGCCTTGCAGCTAGTTAAATCCCGATTTTCTTCACAAAGCTGACCAGCAGATTCTCGTCAAGATTGCTGCCAAACGTTCCTGCTTTCCAAAACCATCAAAACCAATCAACGCATTAAAAAACTTCTCGATGATTGAACACCGAGAAGTTTATTTTTAGTTGTATCGATATTGTTTGAAAGTCAATGAAAGAATCGTCATAAATATCAGCCAGACTAACGCGATTATCAAGGCAATTCTGGTGTCAGGGCTGAACATCAAGATCACGCCCACGGCAAACAGGAAAATCAAGACCATCCAATCAGTAACCGGCGTTCCCGGCATCTTAAAGCCACTGCCTTCCGGATGCAGCTTACGGTAGCGCAGGTGAGCCAACACAATCGTTCCCCAGATAAACAGGAAACTGGTCGTGGCGACACTTGAAACCAGGGTAAAGACTTCGGAAGGAATCAAGTAGTTCAGCAGTGACGACATTCCCATCAAGAGAGCTGAGATGATAATCGCCGTAGCTGGAACCGAATTCTTAGAAATGCGGCTGATCTTGCGAATTGAAGGCCGACGTGAAGTTGAGGTCAATTCAGCCAACATGCGTCCAGTCGTATACAGGGCGCTGTTGCAAGATGAAGCGGCCGCCGTTAAAACTACAAAGTTGATGATTGAGGCCGCTGAAGAAATGCCAATATCCTTAAAGACCATGACAAACGGACTCGAATTTGGATCAAGACGATTCCATGGATAGATGCTCATGATCACAAACAGTGCGCCAATGTAGAACAACAAAATCCGGACTGGAATGTCATTGATGGCCTTGGGAATGACCTTGCGGGGGTTAGCCGTTTCGGCCGCCGTCATCCCAACCATTTCAATTCCGGCAAATGAGAAGATGACCATTTGGAAAGACTTCAAAAAGCCATCCAGGCCGGTTGCGAAAAATCCGCCATGTGATATCAGGTTGCTTGGTGAGGTAACGATGCCGTTGGGACTCTTGAAGCGCACCAGCATCATCCCGACCCCGATTGCAATCAGCAGCAGGATCGCAAAAATCTTGATCAGTGCAAACCAAGATTCGACCTCGCCAAATGCACCAACCGTAATCAAGTTGACACATAAGAGCACCGCCAGCGTAATTAAACCGGGGACCCATTGTGGACAATTCGGCAGCCATAATTGAACGTACATGCCGATCGCAGTAATCTCAGCCATTGCGATTGCGACCCAGCAGAGCCAGTACGTCCAACCAGTGATAAATGCAGCCCGTGAGCCTAAGTAGTCACGAATCGCATCTACAAATGAATTGTAATGCAGGTCAGCCAGCAAGAGTTCGCCCAGCGCCCGCATCAACAAGAAGCACATGATCCCCGTAATCAGATATGCCAGCAGAATGGAAGGACCAGCAACGTGAATGGATTTCCCGGAACCCAAGAACAGCCCCGTACCGATCGCACCACCAAGGGCAATCAGCTGTACGTGGCGATCCTTTAAGCCCCGCGACAGTGTTTGCTGATCCGGTTGCTTTTCCGCCATATTTAATTTCCTCCTTCTCTTAACCTGCCCAACATTTTTTGCTAGACTGGAGGGTAAAACCTAGAATCTTTATTGTACCACGTTTTTAAATTTTCGTTAGAGTTATTGGGGAGATTTTTAATTTTGCGTTCTTGGATTCCATTTATAATACTATTAATCATCTGGAGCACCATGTTTAACCGAGCCTTGCGTCTTCCGCTTCATGGCTGGCAATGGTTTACGATGCTGAGCGCCTTGATCTATACTTTGGCCATTGCCTATCTCTGTTTTACGCCAACCCAGTATAATTGGGGCGGCCCGCACAAGATTTTTTATCACGTCTTAGGTGTTCCCTGCAACGTCATTCCATTTCAAGCCTTGTCGCCTGATTTTTTCTTAAATATCGTTATGACGGTTCCGGCTGGCATCTACTGGTATCTGCTTAGCGCGCGGCATGATCTCAAGTCGGTATTGCTGTTTGGCATCTTACTGGGAATCTCAATCGAAAGCACGCAATTTTTATGCGATCTGTTTTTCCATGTTGAACGCTTTGTCGATATTGATGACGTCATCACGAATGCAGCTGGCGTCTTAGCCGGTTTTTATGTCATGGTGCTTTTAAAAGCGACTGCCTTGGCTGATTGGATCGCGCAACTATCGATAAAATTTGTTAAACTGTAGTAATGAGGTGAATAATATGATCAGTAATGAACAACGCGCGCATGATATCGCCATCGCGCTGCTTCAGGCAAACGGCAAGGATCGCAAGCCAATCGAAGCATATCATGAATACATCAACACCTTGCTGCCCATCTTAAAGGAAATCGATAAAGACTTCCCTAATGGCATCAAGGAACACATCTAAAATGGTTTGTAACCATAAAAGAGCAGCCGCGAGTTCTCGCAGCTGCTCTTTTTTATTCAATCATCAGTCCACACACAACCGCTTGACTGCCTCGGCAAAGATATCCATTGCCTTAAACATGTCTTGAAGCGGCCATTGTTCATTAGCCTGGTGCATAAAATCAGGCGTAGTTGGCAGCATCGCCCCAAAGGCCACGCAGTTATGCATCGTCCGCGCAAAGGTTGCCCCGCCGCTGACCTGTGGCTGAGAAGCAACGTCACCGGTTTGATCCTGATAGACTGTCATCAAGGTCTTAACCAATTCAGTATCTTTAGGAACGTACAGTGGCGCTACGTAGTCAAAATGCTTATATTGCAGATCGTATTTGGCGACGTTTTGGCTCAGTTTTTCAAGCAGCGCATCACGGTCAACGGTAACCGGAATTCGCAGATCAATCTGCATCCGCGTTTCTTTCGGCGTGATCTTGAGGCTGGAAATATTAAACGTCAAATGGCCGGATGCTTCGTCCTTGACGTCACTCAGCAGATTGGTTCCCGTCGCATCCTCTTTAAAGCATTGACCGATAAAGTCCAGCGGTCCAAAGCCTTTAAAGACGTCATCCAAAGCAATTGCCAGTCTTAAGACCGCGTTGACGCCTTGGGGAGCCAGCATGGCATGAATCGCTTTGCCTTCTACGACCAGCTTGCCGGCTTCTTCATGATACTTGAAATCGTGCTTTTCAAGAGCAGCCTTGACCTCATCTTGCTTTGGACCAGCATATTCTGCCCGATCTGGGACTGCGTTGAATGCACCGCCAGTTTCAACGTTCAGCAGCTCGGTTCCCGGCCCAACCAGGTATGACTGCTGCAGCCCTTTTTCAGCATAGGTAACCGGGAATTCAGCATCGGGCGAAAATCCCAGATCAATCGGCGCTTCTTTTTGATTGTACTTGGCAATCCCGCGCCACAGCGTTTCTTCATCAGTACCGAAGATAAAGCGGATCTTTTTATTAAAATGATAGCCGCGATTCTCCAATGCCTTGACCGCGAACAGAGCCGCGATCACGGGACCTTTGTCGTCTTGTACGCCGCGCCCATAGACCACATCGCCAAAGACCTCGCCAGAATAAGGATCATGTTCCCAAGTACTCAAATCACCAGCCGGCACCGTATCAACATGGCCAATAATGCCAAACGTCTCGCTGCCGGTTCCAGTTTCAGCATAGCCATAGTAGCCATCTGGATCCACATAGGTTTGATAGCCCAGCTCATCACAGATCCGCATCAGCTCATCTAGGGCTTGACGAATCTTGGGTCCAAACGGCGCGCCTGGTGCTGGAGCCTCATTATACGATGGCTTGGCAACCAAACGCTTTAAAGCTGCCAATGCTTGTTGACGCTCATTTTCTTGAACCAATTCTGCTGCCATATTAATTCCCCCTGATATGATTGAAAAAAGCTAAAGTACCGCGGCAATACCTAAGAAGACGCAGGTAACCAGGAACAGGATCACCATGAACTTGGCCATCCACTTCCACCAGATACTGATGTTGACGTGCGCAATTGCCAGGGCCCCCATTACGATTCCGGAAGTTGGCGTAATCAGGTTGATCCAGCCAGAAGCTGCTTGGTAAGCCGTGATAACCAGACTGCCGGAAACATGACAGAAGTGTCCCAGTGGTCCCATGATTCCCATCGTAGCGGCAGCCAAGCCGGAAGTTGATGGAATCAAGAATGACATTGGAATGTAGAAGATGTAGGTCAAAATGATGAAGGCACTGCGCGACAGGCCGCCCAGTCCGACTTCACCCCAATGCAAAACGGTCGCCGTAATCATACCATTGTTCATGATAACCTGAATCCCACGCGCAACGGCCACGATAATCGCAACGCTGAGCAAGTCGCCCATTCCCTTTAAGAAGGCATCGATAAATTCGCTTTCCTTCATATGAGCGACAAACATAATTACTACCGACATAAAGATGAACAGCAGCGTAATTTCGTTAAAGTACCAAGTCCCCAAGGCTGGAATGTCTTTACCGATCAAAACGCCCAGGAACGGAATGCCATGCAGCCAGTTGGTAAACGTGTCAAAGGCCGTCCAGTGCTTGTTCAGATCAGTCCATGGCACCAGCCCCATGATCATAATGATAAACGTGATCCCAAACAGCCACAGTACGCGTTTTTGTACCTTGGTTAATGGCTGCGTGTCCTGCGTCTTTTCAGAAATATCAAACCGTTTTTCGTCTTCAGCCCGCTGAGCGTAGACTAATGACTTGGTTGGATCTTTTTTGACCTGGTCGGCATAGTGCATCGTGTACCAGATACCAAGCGCCGTGACGATCACCAACAGGATCAGCCGTGGAATCAAGCCTTCACCTGGCGAGATCTTCAATGTAGCTGAGGCAACCCCAGTGGCAAATGGGTTGACCGTTGATGCCAGACACCCCAGCTGCGTACCGACCAAAGCCACGGCAACCGCGACGATTGAGTCAAAGCCACAGCCGATCATGACTGGAATCAGCAATGGGTAAAAGGCCAGCGTTTCTTCACCCATGCCATAAGTCGTACCACCCAGAGCAAACAGAATCATCAAAATTGGAATCAAAGTCCGTTCGCGTCCCTCATAACGACGAACAACGGCGGAAATCCCATTGTTTAAAGCTCCGGTTTTGTTAACGACGCCTAAGAACCCACCGATTACCAGGATAAACAGCGCGATCTGAATTGCCCCTTCAGTCTTGCTGTCACCGATCATCCCAATAACCATTGCCATGAAGACATCCCAAATACCTTGTGGATGCGGCGAAACGGTATGGTAAGTATGAGCAATAATGTTGCCGGCTGAATCAGTAGCGTACTTACCGGCTGGAATAAACCAAGTTAAGACTGCCAAGACGACGATAATGAAGAATAAAATCGTAAACGCGGATGGCATCTTAAAACGGTGCTTTTTGGTTGGCTTTGCGTTTTCCAAAACGTTCCCTCCTTTAGCTATTAAGACAATAAAATAATTGCAAAGTTGTTAGATTGCACAAATTAATTATATCAAATTCGTGAAAGCATTTACATAGACAAAATAAAAAATGAGTAGCAATTTAAAACTGCTACTCATTTAAAGACTATTTGTCAATTAAATTATTCGATTTCGATGTGAGTGCCAGTGCCGGCTTCTGGTGCCAGCTTAGGCAGCGTCAGAACCAGAACCCCATCGCTGTAGTGAGCAACGGCCTTCTTCAGGTCAACTTCTGGCAGACGGAATGAACGGCTCATTTGACCATAGTTGCGTTCACTGTGCAAAATGTTGCCATCCTTGTCAGAAAGGTCGTCAAACGTGTCACGGCGACCCGTGATCGTCAGGATGTTGTTCTCATAGTTGATGTGGATGTCCTTCTTGTCAAAGCCAGGCATGTCGACTTTAACGACATAGTTCTTATCGGTTTCTGCAATGTCGGTCTTCATGTGATCTGCCTTAGCGTTGAAGCCAGAGAAGAAATTGTCGTTCAGCAAGTTGCGCATGCCCGCGCTCATTACGTCGTCAAACATGTTGTTATGACGTTGAATTTCATTAGCCATATCCAAAACTTCCTTTCCTATAATAACTCATATCATTTGTACACTTTCATCTTAGTTTGTATATTAAAAAATACAACCCTTCACTTTGCGAAATTCTCTGCTCCTCGGCAAAAATTATTTGACCTTTGCTGACCTTAACGATTGAACTCCTACTCTCGTAAGGGCTTTCATCGTTGGAACAATCACGTTTAAACGTCTTGTCAAATAAAATATTTTTGTATTATATGATTTTTCTTTCATTTGATAAGTCAGTATCATTCGAAAAAACGCCGTTATCCGTCACCAGACCAGGCCGGCAGATTGAGTTGGCCACGACACCAAAAATCCGTCAAACCAGTTTGGGATTGACGGATTTTATTTATGCGGTAGCGGTCGCCGATTCAACTGCATTCAGCGCTTTTTTGATCTCATCGACACCAGCCAGCAGCTCGTCTTGACTGGCAATCAATGGTGGCAAAAGACGCAGCGTATTGTCACGAGCCGAAAGTGCCAGAACATGCTGAGAATGGAGCTGAGCCAAGACCTGACCCACGGAAACGGCTTGATTAAGATGAATGCCGATCATCAAACCCAGGCCACTGATTGAATCAACCATATCCATTGGCAGCAGCTCTTTTTCCATAGCTTGATGCATTGCCGCGGCTTTTTGCTGAACCGCGCTCAAAAATTCTTGATCCAGCGTCTTTAATACCTGCTGAGCGGCCGCCATTGCCAGCGGATTGCCCGCAAACGTCGAACCATGGCTGCCGGGACCAAAGTATTGACCAAGCTCCTTTTTGCCGATCATCGCGCCAACCGGAATCCCATTGGCCAGCCCCTTAGCAACCGTATAGATGTCTGGATCCAGGCCAAACTGCTCAAAGGCAAACAGCGAGCCGGTTCTGCCCATCCCAGTCTGCACCTCATCGATCAAAAGCAGCGCGCCAACCTCGTGACATTTGTCTTGAACGGCCTTTAGCCACTTGGCATCACCAGCAATCACGCCGCCTTCGCCCTGTACGACTTCTAGGATTACCCCAGCCAGATCCGGCTTGATCTCATCGATGGCCGCGAAGTCATTGTACTTGGCAAACCGCGCGCCAGGAACCAGGGGAAGAAAACCTTCCTTGATGCCCTCGTTGCCCGTTACCGTCAGTGAGCCAGCCGAACGTCCATGAAACGAGTGATCAAATGCCAGGAAATCAAGCCGGCCCGTTGCCTTGCGCGCCAGTTTCAATGCCGCTTCATTGGCCTCGGTACCGGAATTGGCAAAACTGACCAGCATGTCTTGATGAACGCCCAGCTGTGCCGCCACGCTTTCCTGCAGCGAGCTCTCATACAGATTGGATGTGTGCCAAACTTGATGCAGCTGATGTTCAACGGCGTCATTGAGCGCCTTGACGTTGTAGCCCAGGCCGCAGACACCGATGCCACTGGTCAAGTCGAGGTATTCATTGCCCTGTTCATCAAATAGATGGGCACCGGTTCCTTTTACGATTTCAAATGGGAAACGGGTATAGGTTGGAAATAAATGACTCATAGAATCACTCCTTGGTAATAATCGTGCCAGGATTTTGCAGACAATTGGTGATGGCTACCTGCTCAACTCCCGCGGTACAGGCAGCAAAGGCAGCTTTGATCTTTGGCTGCATTCCGCTGCTGATGATTTTTTCAGCGACCAGTTTTTGTGAAACCAGCTTCGTTAAGTGCGGTATCAAATGGTGCTGATTCAAAACGCCGGCTACATCCGTCATCAGATAAAGCTTTTTAGCGCCCAATAGACTGGCTACGTCAGCCGCGGCCTGATCGGCATTGACATTAAGCCAATTGCCAGCCGGCGTCATCGCTAATGGTGCCAAAACGCCGATATAGCTGTCCAACAGCGGCAAAAGCTTATCTTGATTAACGCTGACGACGGTGCCCACTTCGCCATAGACGCTTTGATCCAAATACTTGCCCACCAGCATCTGATTGTCCGCCGCGTTCAAACCGACGACTGGCAGCTGATGATCGCTGAGCTTCTGCAGCAATAATGGCTGAGCCTGCCCCAACAGCACTAGTTTGGTCAATGCCAATGTCTGGGCATCAGTTACCCGCACGCCGGCTTTTTTAACGACCGGCACCTGCAGCTGTTGGCAAAGCTTGGTAATCAAAGGGCCGCCGCCATGCAGCAGCAGAATCTTTTTACCCTGCGTGCGCCAGACTGCCAGCTGTTCGAAAAAATCATCCGTTAGCTCGCTGATGGCTTGACCACCGATTTTAATAATAATCAGATCCTTCATGAATGCCTCCTAGCTCCGGTACGAGGCATTGATCTGCACGTATTTATAGGTCAGATCGCATCCCCATGCCTGTCCCTTGCCAAAGCCATGATGCAGATCGACATCGATTTTGATCTGATCTTCAGCCAGTTTCTGCCGCAGCAGCCATTCGTCATAGTCAACGCCATGACTGCTCAAGACGATGTTGATGCCATTAAGCTTGATGTCAACGCGATTGACGTCCAAATCAGCATCCGTTGCGCCAATTGCTCCCATGATCCGGCCCCAGTTGGCATCCTGACCAAACAAGGCAGCCTTGACCAGGTTGGAGCCTACGATTGCCTTAGCGACGTGCTGAGCATCCAGATCATTAGCCGCGCCCTTGACGTTGGCTTCAACCAGCTTAGTTGCCCCCTCGCCATCACGGGCAATCTCTTTGGCCAGCGCGCTCAGCACTTGATGGTAGGCCTGGGCAAAGACTGGATAATCAGGGTGGTCCGGCGTCAATGATTCCTCATCCGCCATTGCCAGCCCATTTGCCATGGTAACGACCATATCATTAGTGGAGTTGTCGCCATCAACCGTGATCTGATTGAAAGTCGTGTCAACCTCCTCGCTTAACAGATCCTGCAGGCAGGCCCCGCTGATCTTGGCATCGGTCGTCACAAAGCCCAGCATGGTGGCCATCTTTGGGTGAATCATTCCTGAGCCCTTGCAAAAACCTGCCATCGTGCATTGATGACCCGCGATTTCAAACTTAACGGCAATCGTCTTGGTATGAGTATCCGTGGTCAAAACGGCTTCGGTAACTTTAGCCGACTTAGTTTGCTTCAGCTTGGCAATCCCGGCCTTGATCTTGTCCATTGGCAGCATTTCGCCGATTACCCCAGTTGAGGCCACGCCGATCAAGTTTTGGCTGACGCCCAGCTTTTTAGCCATCAGTGCCTGTTCTTTTAAAGCATCCAGCTTACCTTGGGGACCCGTGCAGGAATTGGCAATCGCACTGTTGACGATGATTCCCTGCAGCTGATGATCATGATTGATCGTTTCTTTGGTCAAGGCAGTTGGCGCCGCACAGAACTGGTTGGTCGTATAAACCCCCGCGGCACTGGCTGGTACTTTGGAAAACAGCCAGCCCAGATCTGGTTTTTCAGCCTTGAGTCCGGCATGCAGCCCATCACTGTAAAAACCCTTAGGCCAGGTAAAGGCAGTTTCGACAATTGAAGCAACGTTTGGCGTAGTTTGTGGTTCCATCATATTAAAGACATCCTTTCATTATGGCCAGTTGGGAATCATTGGCAATCCCAGCGTCTCGTCCAGTTCAAACATATGGTTCAGATTTTGGACTGCTTGTCCCGCAGCCCCTTTCATTAGATTATCAATTACGGAAACGACCAGGATCGTGTGACTATTATGATCCAGTGCCCAGCCCAGGTCGCAGAAATTTGAATGACTGACTTCTTTGATGCTTGGCCAGCCGTTTTTAATCAGGCGGACAAATCGTCGCTTGCCGTAGCATTCTTCAAAGGCCGCGGTCAGTTTTTCTTCATCAACGCCCGGCAACGGCTTGGCATAAATCGAAGCCATAATGCCGCGCGTCACTGGAATCAGCGTCGTCGTAAACTGCAGAGCTTTAACGCTTGCATCCCACTGTTGCAGTTGCTGCAGAATCTCTGGGATGTGCTGGTGCTGATTGACCTTGTAAGGCTGCGAGTTTTCGTTGATCCAGGCAAAATGCGAGCTGGTCGTCAGTTTCTTGCCCGCGCCGGAAAGTCCCGACTTGGCATCAACGATAATCGAGTCCGGATCGATCAAATGTTTTTTGATCAGCGGCGCCAGTCCTAACAGCGTGGCCGTCGCGTAACAGCCGGGATTGGCAACATAGCCGGCATGCACGGTATTGAATTCAGCCAGACCATATTGTGCTTTTGCCAATTGATCAGCTGGAGCCGGATCTTTGTGGTACCACTTGGCATACTCTTTGGGATCCTTTAAGCGCATGTCGCCGGAAAGATCAATTACGGGAAAATCGGCGTCTAAATAAGGCTGGGCCAATTTGGCAGTGACTCCCGCCGGCGTGGCGAAAAACACAACGTCATTTTCGGCCATAATTTTTCGGACATCATAAGGCTCAATCATGATTCGTCGGTCACAGAAAGCCTCGATTTCATCATTTAAAAAGCGCGGTGCGGCAGTATCTTGATGACCATACAGGTGAATGTTTTCAACCGCTGGATGCTGACTGAGCAGCTGGTACAAGACCGTGCCGCTATAACCAGTCACCCCGATAATGGCTGCGTTCATAATCTGTGACCTCCTTGTTTGTGATTGCATAAAAAATTAATAAAATCATTGGTGATAATATAACCCATGAATTAGAATTCGACAACCTTTTATTGGCTATTTTCTTATATTCCTTGAATAATAATTATCAAATTCCCATTTAAGCGCTTTTAAAGAGAATATTATTTTAATAAATAAACAAGATTAACTGACTGACTACAAATTCCCTCTTTTAAATAACTGTATAATATTCTAAAAATATACCGTTGTATGCAAAATAAAAAATGGATCCGATCCATCTAGGTCAAACCCATTTTCAGATTTTTTACGGTCTTATTTTCACCGACCTGTCAGAATGCCAATGATCAGCCGCCAGCTTTTTCGCCGATCAACCATTACTTTAGGCTGTCAAGGTGATCCGCGGTTGACAATCAACTAAGCCGCCTTTAACACAGTGCTGTTCACGATCAAACGCCGCTGCCAATGATATGATTTACCAATCGGCCGCCCTTAACGCCATTTCAAGATTGCCTCGCCAACCCCATTATGATTGTTGTCGGCCGTAACCTGGTCAGCAATCGCCCGCAGCTGCGGTACCGCGTTGCCCATCGCCACCCCAATTCCAGCTGCTTTTATCATTCCCAGATCATTTTGCTCATCACCAATTGCCATCGTTGCAGTCGGCTCAATCTTTAGCAGACCGGCCAGCTGCCTCAGCGCGGATTCCTTACTGGCTAAAGGATGCGTAAACTCCAGGTGGTCTTTTTGACTGCGTAGAACCGTAAAGCGCTGCTTAAAGGCTTTTGGCATGACTGTTTGCAGGTAATCCAGTTTGGCCGGTTCATCCAAGATCATGCCCTTGACTGGTATTAGATTTGGCAAAGCACGCATTTCTGCCAGCGTACACGTCTGCAGCTCAATCTTAACCGTTGCCGCCTCTTTTAAGATGACGCGGTTTTGATCGCCAGGCGTGACGTACATGCACGCAGGCGTCAACAGACTGAACGCGGCTTGATTTTGGTGAGCAAATTCTAGCAGATCAAGATAGTCACTAAACTGCAGCTGGTGACTCATCAGGGTTGTTTGGGTCGTCGTCTGAATCAGCGAGCCATTATAGCTGATTACGTACTGATCCGCGTGCTGCCAAAGTCCGAGCTGCTTAAGATAATCCGTCACTCCACAAAGCGGCCGGCCGGTACACAGCACGATTTTTTGCCCGGCTGCGGCTGCCTGTTGGACGGCTTGAATCGTCGCCGGCAGAATCTGGCCTTGATCATTAAGCAGCGTGCCATCAATATCAACCGCGATTAGTTTTATCATTTTGATCCTCCATTCCCAAGATCTGCTTAATCTGCTTAAAGCGCGGCAACAGCTCTTGTTCAATAATCTTAAACGAACCGATAAACGATACGCCGCTTAAGGTATCATAAGCCATCGTCAGATCAAAGAATTCGGCTGTGTCAGCATGGTTTGTTTTTTAGGTCATAAATGGTTAGCATGGTTTCCTCATTAATAATCGTTTTCTTAGATTGTACCAAAACTAAGCAAGGTTGGGTTTGGCGGTTAGTATCTTAAGGCACCTTCTAAAAGCCCCAGTCTTCGATAAATTCATTTAGGCATTCGCTCTCGCCACAAAAAAAGCGACGCGCAAAACGCGGCCGCTTCTTTTGGTAAGGAAATATGTTTATTGTTTGAGATCGTTTTTTTGGGAAATCAAATGATCAGGGATGATTTGGCATTGCCAAGCTGGATTTTAGTACCAGCCGTGACCTTGCCAGAATTGTTGAGCAGCCGTCCAAGAACCGTAACGACTGGCAACGTAATTATCAGCCACGCGTTCTTGGTTGGCAGCTGAGTAGTCGCCATTCAGGTAAGAAGAACTCAGTTGGTACTTACCGTAGTACTGACCGTTTTGCGCGGTGTAGCTGCCACCAGATTCACGAGCAGCGATCCAAGCCTTAGCAGCGGCATCACTACCAGCAACAGCGGAAGTGTACGTTGATTGCGTACTTACTGGTGCTTGGCTGGCAGCTGATTGCGCAGCAGCAGTCGTTTGAGCAGCTGGCTGAGTTTGAACTTGGGCGACCGCAGTCTGTTGACCATTTTGATCGTTGACTACGACTTCACCATCGTCTTTGATCGTCAACTGTTGACCAACGAAGATCAGGTTCTTGTCGGCGATGTTGTTGTTTTGGGCAAGTTGGTCAACAAAGTCCAGGTTGCGACCCAACTTGTATGAAATGCTGGAAAGCGTGTCGCCGGCTTGTACCGTGTAGGTCGTGTCGGCGTTGGCCGTAGTTGCTGCTCCCACCGTGCCCAATGCAACGGCACCAGCAACGGCTGCGGTAATCTTCATAGCTTTCTTGTTAAAATTCATATTGGTTAAATCCATCCTTTTTCGTTTGTTTTGATCTTGCTTGTTTATCAACGGTGACTACTATACAGGTTCAACGTTACACGTGGGTTAATCGCAAATATCAAATTCCGCTATTTTCGTAATGTTTCGTAATGTAAGCCGGTTTCATCAATTCTAAACAATGTGTGTCGAAAACGTTATCGTTAGCGTCTGGCTTTGTTTTCATCAATGTTTCACTCAAAAAGTTAGGGATCCCGCAATCTGTAATAAAAAAACCGTAAATTTGAAGATTTCAGCCCTCAAATTACGGTTTTTTCTTGAATTTTTGATTAATTTGCTTCTTTGAACGTGCTGCTCACTGCCGAATATTACTAACAGTAAGCCTCACATTTTTGTCAACGTCTTGAATCATGATTCTGTTTTTTTAAATTCCCGTTGACATAATTAATTTAGCATTATAGAATTATGAAAAAATAATTAATGACGCTGAAGAGATGAGTAATTAAGCGGATGCCTTTAGAGAGACGGTGGTTGGTGAAAACCGTTGGCGAATGCTTAATGAAGATGGTCTCTGAGTCTTAGAAACTGTGAGCTTGTGGTGAGCAGTTTCCGGTCAACGGTCGATATTCCGTTCTGGTCTCTCCTATTTGGAGGCACCAGCTGAGGATAAAGGAGTAATTCTTTATCGAATTTAGGGTGGTAACGCGTATAACACGCCCCTAGCAGTGACTAAATGCATTGCTAGGGGCGTTTTTGTTTCTTAAGAAAAGGGGAATTCAAATGGTAGCACAAAACTTATCCAAATATACTATTGCTGTTTTAGGAGCTGGAGCGGTTGGCCGTTCTGTCGCCGCTGACTGTAAGCTGGCTGGCAATCACGTCCGATTGTTTGATTTACCAGAATTTGCCAAAGAATCGTTAAAAGACATCGATAAAACCGGTATTGAGATTCAAGGCTTTGAATATAACCGCTATAACTTTAAACGCAGCGGGATTGCCAAGTTCGATCTTGTTTCCGATGATTTAAAAGAAGTTGTTACCGGCGCACAGATTATTTTAGTTGCCGTTCCTTCAGTTGGCCACAACGCTTTCTTTGAACGATTGGTGCCACTACTAGAAGACGGCCAGATTATCCATATCATCCCCGACAACTTTGGCAGTCTACGGTTACGCAAACAGTTGCGAGAAAAACGTCCTGAACTCAACGTAATCATTGGTGGCTGGTCAAGTGCGCCATATGGTACGCGGATTGTTAAAGAAGCCGGCATCGACACTAAACGGGTATTCTTCCGTTACCGAGCAATCTCTTTGCGGGGAGCGGCTCTGCCTTCGACTGATCAAGAAAAATTCCTGGAAAGCACGCAACATATTGGCTGTTTTGATTCGATTACGTTTGGTGATGGTCCGGTTGGCGGCAAGACAGTCCTCGACATTGGCTTTAGCAACGTTAATCCGACCCTGCACTGTCCTGGTACGATTCTGGGCGCTGCCGTAATGGAAAACTATGGACGCGTCTTTGGTGGTAATGACAAGAGCGACTTTTCCATTTACTCTCATGTTTATACGGAGTCCGTCTCTGAAGTCCAATATGCCTTTTACAAAGAAGAAATTGAACTGGCTGAGACAATTGGCGTTGACATTGCTCGTTATCCAAAAAAGACCTTCTTCTCGCGCTCAAATATTTTGGGGCCTGAATATATGGGTGATGGGGCTGAGGCGCCGTTTGACGACCAGTTTCCAATGGCCTTTGGTACCGGTCCTTTCAGCATTCATGATCGTTATGTCACCGAAGACATTCCTGTCGGCTGCCACGTTTATCATGAATTGGGCAAGAAATTCGGTGTCGCAACGCCAGTAATTGACAGTATTATTACATTAGGTTCCGCAATGGTTGGCACTGATTTTTACCAAACTGGTGTCACCCTGGATGAGTTAGGTATCGCTCATCTTAATAAAGAAGAATTATTAGACTACTTGGAAAATGGCAACTTTAAGGAGCAGAACAATGGCTGATCCATATGGCTACATTAGCTTTAACAATCAGAATCAATCTGTCTCACCCAACGTCAGTCCCATAGCTGGCAACGCAATCGGTATTATTGCAGTTAATCTCGATTATCCAAAACTTCCAGGGAATGTCGCCAATGCCACAACCTTTACCTTTCCCGTTGACTATGAAGTAATCGATCTTGAAATTGAACAGCTTTTCGAAAATGATCCTGCTGCAATTGATGTGATCGTCAATGCAGCCAAACGACTCGAAGCAAGAGGGGTTAAAGCAATCGTTGGCGCGTGCGGCTACTTTGCCAATTTCCAGCATCAGGTTCAGGCAAGTGTGCGGGTTCCGGTTATTCTCTCCAGTCTTGCGCAACTGCCATTAATTTCACTCAGCCTGCGAGCCGATCAAAAAATCGCCGTCCTGGTCGCTGATATTAACGGTGCCGATCAAAAGCTGTTGGACAATGTCAACGCTGATGATCATAACGTAATTTTTGTCGACGTTGGCAGTCTACCCGAATTTCACGCGATTCGCTATGGACAAACCGTTCTTGATAACGGAGCGCTGACTAAAGTCTTAATGCAAAAAGCTCAATCGGTAGTTGCTGATCATCCCGAAGTCGGTGCTATCTTATTGGAATGCAGTGATCTGCCGCCATATGCTGCAGCCATTCAAGCAGCAGTCAAGCGACCGGTCTTTGATTTCATTACGCTTATTAATTGGCTGCATCAATCAGTTTGCCAAAAGCCATATTCTGGATTCTTCTAAGTAAAAAAGAAAAGAGACATCTTGTTTGAACAGCAGGATGTCTCTTTTTCATTCAACAATATTTTAAAAATTCAGTAGATTCAAACAAGCATCCCCCACTGGCCAGCACGAGTATTTTCCACTGCCAGCTGCTACGGACTCAGTCGGCAACCATTTTTTCACCGCTAAGCAGCTGACTTTGTGAAGAAAATCGGGCTTAATCTGGCTGTGAGCTCTAGACTACCTACTATTCGCTTTTTTTCTAAATAGTAGGTAAAGATGTATATTTGAAGTCTGATTGGGTTAGACCGCCTTTGTGAATTACCTACTATTATGATATTTTCGATCAATAGTAGGTAATGTTAGGGACACTTAACTCAATATACATCGATTTTTACCTACTTATGGCAGCTTTTTGATAAAAGTAGGTAATGAGTTTTTCATTGGACGTTTTATACAAGTTTTTTGCATAAAAGTCGCATCTGGAGCATTTATCATCACTAATGAGCTGACCGTCCATTACCGTAATCGATCGCACGACAATATCACAACCGCAGCTATGATGTTTTTGCGTGAGATACCGATACCTCCCGCCAACATCTTAATAGTTCTCGAACCGCTAGTAAATCCGCCGACGTCTCAACGATTCCCAGACTGCTAGTAAACGTACCTGTCTATTCGCAACTCAAATGAGCCAATAAATCGCGCTCTTGCTGCCGAACCGTGGCCCGCTGCGCACGACGATCTTGATAGCCAGCCAGCAGATATTTGGTTTCATCATTATCGGCAATTAATTCATCGTAAACCAATCCTGCCCCCGCTGCCGGTACCACGTAGGTCAAAAAGCAGGTAAAGCCAACGAAACGCTCGCCAGTCATCAAGTGCTCGCCCAAAACTTTTACGAATACCTCAATTGACCGATGCCCCAGTCCAGTAACCACTGCTCTGACAATCATGGCATCCTGCAGGTGAAACGGCTTGACGAATTGAACGTGATCCATGGCTGCCGTGACCAAAGTAGCCCTTGCAACCCTCATTGCCGCGACTGAAGCCTCCGCATCCACGGCTTCCAGCAAGCGACCACCAAACAGCGTCCCATGCTCATTCAAATCGCCATTCAAAATCCGGTGCGTTGTTTCAATTCGTGTTTGTTGACAGTTGATTGCAGTCATCACAAATCCCTCTTCTCAATTATTATCTGCGTTTTATTCTAGCACTACTAGAAATTGCCCGCACATCTGCTTTGAATAATTGCTTCCTTATAATGTAACAAACCATTCAAACATTTCGACTATCTAAATCTGTCCTAGCTAACCCGCCTGTAGATTCAAAATCAAACCCGCTTGCCATTTCAAAGCTGAACCGTCTTGCCAATTCAAAACAGTGCCCAGTCCTATGTCAAATCAATTCGCTTCAAAGCGGCATCCACCCCTAGATCAATTCCCTATCTTTTTGCAGCAGCGCCCAACTCACTGTCATCTGTCGCCCTAATCTATCAAACCGTCCCATTTCTCTCATATATCATAAAAATTCCCCCAAAGTTGTGTTTCCAACTTTGGGGGTACGGGTCAATGGCCGAAAATCACCATTGCTTTTCATTTTATCTAATTTAGTTAAGCTGATTTTTAGTACCAGCCATGAGTCTGCCAGAATTGTTGGGCAGCCGTCCATGAACCGTAACGATTGGTAACGTAACTGTCAGCAACCTTTTCCTGGTTAGCAGCTGAGTAGTCGCCATGCAAGTAAGAAGAACTCAGTTGGTACTTACCGTAGTATTGACCATTTTGTGCGGTGTAGCTGCCGCCAGATTCTTTGTTGGCAATCCAAGCCTTAGCAGCCGCTTCATCACCACTGACCGTAGAAGTGTAGGTCGTGGTCGTCGTGTTAGTGCTGTAAGTGTTGGCACTGTAAGTAGTTGCTTGAACTTGCGCACTTTGTTGTTGAGCGGCTTGCGCCTGGGCAGCAGCAGCTTGAGAAGCAGCGGCTTGGGATGCGGCAGCTTGAGAAGCAGCAGCATCACTGGCAGCTTGTTCAGCACTGGTATCAGCAGCCGTTGATTGAGCAGCACTGTCAGCAGATTGCGCCGTGCTGTCTTGTGCCGTAGCCGTGTTTTCAGCCGTAGCACTTGGCAACGTAGCAGCTTGTTCTGAAGTTGCTGAGGATACTTCGCCATCGTCAGAGATAACCAGTTTTTGACCAACATAGATCAGGTTCTTGTTGGCGATGCTGTTCTTGGATGCCAATTGATCTACAAAGTCTAAGTTGTGACCCAGCTTGGCGGAAATTCCAGACAGCGTGTCGCCGGACTGAACCGTGTAAACCGTGTCAGCATTGGCAGTAATTGCCGTGCCAACCGTGCCCAAAGCTATGGCACCAGCAACGGCAGCAGAGATTTTAACAGCTTTCTTTGAAATTTTCATAAAATAGATTCATCCTTTTTTATCTGTAGTTCAGGTTTTTTGCTCTTTATCTTTATCAACGATGAATACTATAACCCCTCAGCTTTACCGTGCAATTACCGGAATATCTCAAAAATCTTGAATTCTGTAAAAGCGTGTAATGTAATCCGCTTTCATTTAGTGTTTTAGGTTGGCTTAAACTTGTTATAAATCGCATTATAATAGTCTTGTATCGTTCTGTTTTCATTGCGACCGAAAAATAGCTGATTTTGTAATATTTTAGAGTAAAAAAATTTTTATTTTTCATAAAAAAGGGTCATAAATCCTAAAATTTAGGAATTTATGACCCTTTTTGTGACAATTTTGTAATCTTTAATTGGTATTTTCGATGCAAAACTGCTTATTTTTTCTATGCTCAGCTCAAGTTATGGCTCCCATTCAAAGTTTGTTGGACAAGATACGCATTTTTCCGCTGATGTTGCATAATTTTACGAGCCTGGTTAAGGTTTTGAACACACAAAATGCCCTAAGCCAAATCAAGCCAGCCAAACTTTGACCACGTAAAATACTTCTATATCAAAGCTGAATCTGCCAAGTTTCCAGCCGCGCAAAGTGCTTTCGGCCAAAAAATCAGCCGACCGAGCCTTCCATTTGAAAATCAATCAAACGATTCAATTCCACCGCGTATTCCATCGGCAGCTGCTTGGTGAACGGTTCAATAAAACCCATGACGATCATTTTGGTTGCTTCTTCTTCGCTCAGTCCACGCGACATTAAATAGTAGAGTTCTTCTTCAGAAACTTTGGATACTTTAGCCTCGTGCTCCATCGTTACATCCCCAACTGCAACTTTATTATATGGAATCGTATCTGAACTTGAATCGTCATCCATGATAATTGTGTCACATTCAACATGCGAGCTTGAGCCGTGCGCGTTTTCATCCATCTTAACCTCGCCGCGATAGTCACAGATGCCGCCTGCCCGACACAGTGATTTGGAAATTATCGTTGAATGCGTGTGCGGAGCCTGATGAATCATGCGGGCACCGGTATCCTGATCAATCGGACCATTGGCAAATGCAATCGACAGCATGGTTCCCTTAGCTTCACGCCCCCGCAGATAGATGCTGGGATACTTCATCGTGACTTTGGAACCCAGATTACCGTCAACCCATTCCATCGTAGCCCCGGCTTCAGCTTCAGCACGTTTGGTTTCCAGGCTGTAGACATTGCTAGACCAGTTTTGAATCGTCGTATAGCGGCAAAAGGCATTGGGATGTACAAACACCTCAACCACGGCCGCGTGCAGACTGTCTTCAGAATAGACTGGTGCCGTGCAGCCTTCAACATAGTTAACGCTTGCGCCATCCTCAACCACGATCAGCGTCCGCTCAAACTGCCCCGTATTTTCGGCATTGATTCTAAAAAAGCTCTGCAGCGGCGCGTCTGCATGCACGCCCTTTGGTACATAGATAAAAGTGCCGCCCGACCAGACCGCCGTATTCAATGCCGCAAAAATATTGTCATCGGGATGAACCAGCGTCGCGAAATACTGCTTGACGATTTCGGGATATTTTTGAACGGCCGTATCCGTATCCATGAAAATAATTCCTTGACGAGAAAGATCCCGCTTTAGATTGGCATAAACAACCTCTGATTCATATTGTGCCGTTGCCCCCGCCAGATATTTACGCTCGGCTTCGGGAACGCCCATCTTTTCAAAAGTCGTTTTCATCGCTTGGGGCACGTCATCCCAACTGCGCGCTACGTGATCGGTTGGCCGTTGGAAATAGCGCAGCTCATCCAGATTCGGCTGACTCAGATCAGGTCCAAAAGTCGGCAGCTTCATTTGACGATATTGATGGTAGGCATCCAGACGAATCTTCAGCATCCAGTCCGGCTCATGCTTACGGCGCGAGATTTCACGAACCGTTTCTTCCGTCAGCCCGACCCCAGTTGAAAAGATCGGCTTGACGTCATCATGAAAGCCAAACTGATAGTGCTGGCTGGCAAATTCATGAATTGCTGCCTTGTCTGCTGCCTGTTGGCTTGCTTGATCACTCATGCTTTTCCTCCAATCTTTGCGCCAGTTCATCAACCAGATTTTCCCGCAGCTTTTGATCGGGGAACTGATTTAAAACCGGCAGTAAAAAGCCCCGCGTCAGCAATACCTGCGCGTCATGCTCACTGAGACCGCGTGATTCCAGATAATAGAGATCATCCGCGTCAACCTTGCCGATACTGGCAGCGTGCCCGGCATTAACGTCATTTTCTTCAATCAGCAGCACGGGATCCGCCTCGCCTTTGCACTCATCAGAAAGCGTCAGAATGCGGCTCTGCTGTTGTGAGTTGGCGCCATATGCCCCACGCTCGGTTTTGCCAACTGCATGAAAATTTAAAACCGCCTTGTCCTTAGCCACGCCGTTTTGGACGATATTACCGACCGTATGCGGACCATGATTAAGAATCTGCGTCTGAACGTCTTGCACCTGCCGACCACTGGCAATCGTAACCATTTTGATCTCGGCTGCTCCACCTTGACCATCCAGATTGGCATAAAAATCGGTCGTCAAATCATGCTCATCAAACAAGGCCAGATACATATTCAAAACTGAATGCTGTGCTTGATAGGCCCTGACTGCCTGATGATTCTGCACAGCCGAAAAGCGGTTGGACTGGTAGTAGTCGACCCGTGCGCCATCGCCTAAAAGCAGTTCCGTACCAAAATAAGCCGGCTGTCTGCCCGTGGCGGTTTGGTGCTCGACAATGGTTGCTTGGGCGCCGGCACCGACGATCACCAGATTATGATAGTTCGGCAATGGACAGTCAATGGTCAGTTCAATTGGCTCTTTGACAATCGTGCCATCTGGAATATAGATGAAGCGGCCACCATTCAGCAAGGCCAGGTGCATGGCATTGAGCTGACTGTCCTGCCATGAGATCGCCTTTTCCATCAGATTTTCCTGCAGCAATTCGGGATAGGTATTTGCAGCGGTAAACAAAGGCAGATTAACCCAGCCAGTCGTGGACGGGACGACAGCTTTAACTTGATCAGCATCTGCCTGCTCAAGCTGGGCGAGACTGGGATTTTCCAGCCAGGCAGCCATGATTTTTTCCGCGGCTGGCGTGCTTTTGAACCGTTCTTGCAGCAAAACCGCCAACTGTCTTTTTTTCATCAGCCAGTCTGGTGCATTCACACAGCTGGCCATCACTTGACTTAAAAGTTGTTGATTCATTCGCTCACGCCATTTCTTCTGATTTGTTCATACTTGGCATAGCCGTCTGCTTCCAGCTCGTCAGCCAGTTCCGGTCCCGCCGTCTTGACGATCTGACCATCCACCATGACGTGAATCTTGTCTGGCGTAACGTACTCCAGCAGCCGCTCATAATGAGTAATCAATAACGCACTGAATTTGGGACCGCGCAGATGATTGATCCCTTTAGCCACGATTCGCAGCGCGTCAATATCCAGTCCCGAGTCGATCTCATCTAAAATTGCCAGTTTAGGCTGCAGCATCAGCATCTGCAAAACCTCATTGCGCTTCTTCTCCCCGCCGGAAAAGCCCACGTTTAAATAACGATCGGTAATATCATCGGGCATTTCCAGCAGCGCCATGTTTTCCTGCAGGCGTTGAATAAACTGCAGCACTGGCAATGGATCATCTTCAGGACGCTGAGCATTGATTGCCGTGCGGATAAAATCAGCATTGTTGACTCCTTGAATCTCGGCCGGATACTGCATCCCCAAAAACATTCCCAGTCTGGCGCGTTCGTTGACTGGCAGACTCAAGACGTCTTGACCATCAAACTCTACCGTACCTTGCGTAACCTCATAGGCCGGATAGCCCATGATCGTTTCTGACAGCGTTGACTTTCCCGTGCCATTGGGACCCATGATGGCATGAATCTCACCGGTTGGCACCGTTAGATCAACGCCTTTTAAGATTTCTTCGCCGGTTTCTTTGATAATGGCATGCAGATGATTGATTTTTAGTGTCATGATGGCCTCTTTTCTAGTGAACCAGCTTATCCCAGATAACGACTTGGTTGGCTTTTAATGATTTCTGCACGTCGATGATGCGCTGGTTGGCACTGCCACGAAACTGCAGCGTCAAATCCTTTTGCCCTTCTAAAAAGCGGCCGTCAACCAAAATATCGATCAGGCTCAGCATTTCCAGTTTGTCATATGATTCCTGCTGCAGCTCTTCCCAGGTGTAGCCCGACCATGACCAGATGTCTTTAGTGTGACCAAACTCCTTGCGCACACGCTTGATGATCTTTAAGCAGACCTGGGTGTTCAAGAATGGTTCCCCGCCCAACAGCGTCAGTCCTTGAACATAGTCATGATCCAAGTCTTCGATGATCTGATCTTCCAGTTCCTGTGAATAGGGCTGACCATAGTGAAAGTTTTGCGCAGCCTTGTTGTAGCAGCCAGGACAGTTGAACAGGCAGCCGCTGACGTAAAGACTGCAGCGCACCCCTTCACCATCGACAAAGTTAAATGGCTTGTAGTCAGCAATGTATTGTAAGGAATGATCCTCAGCCAGCCATTCCTTGGGTTTAGGATTCTTGGGGAGTCTGATTGGACGTTCTTTTGCCATGTATATCTTCCTTTCTAAAGCAATAAAGGCCCGACGTTCGGTCTAGCCGAATACGGACCCTTAGCGGTATTCACGAGTTGTTTAATTTTGATTGAAACGCCGATGCTTAATGTGGCTTCATTTTAAGTCAGCCATATTTTGGACGTGCTGATCATTGCCCTAGTCGCCGCGTGGTCTTTAAATTGCGGGCACCGAATTTTCCAAGACAAGGATTCAGCACTTTGGTTTTCTAAAATGCAGACGCAGCACCTTGCCTAAAGCCGAGCTGAGCATTTTGCCGGCTGCTTAAGATGCTGAACCAGACGCTGGCAGCCTGCTAGATCTGATCGCCGGTGATGTTGGCGTGCACCTTGTCATCTAGCTGCCGGCTCCGTTGAAATTCAGCGGCCGTCTTGATCATGCCGGGATCCATGTGCTTGGCCCGGTGAATGATTTCTTCGTGACGACCATGAACCATTGGCCGTGCCTGCGGATTGCCAAGGTAGCCGCAGGTCCGCTTAACCACGTCACAGGTTGCGGGATCAGTGTTGCCGCATTGTGGACACTTGAAACCACGCGCCGTAGCCTTGAACTCGCCTTTAAAGCCGCACTTGAAGCATTGGTCAATTGAAGTGTTGGTACCCAGATAGCCGACATGATCGTATGCCCAGTCCCAAACGGCTTCCAATGCTTTTGGATTCTGACGCAGGTTTGGATATTCGCAGTAGTGAATGAAACCGCCCGCCGCGTACTGAGGGAAGTCTTCTTCAAACGTCAGCTTTTCAAACGGCGTCGGATGCTTGCGGACGTCATAGTGGAAGCTGTTGGTGTAGTATTCCTTATCAGTGACGTCTTCAACCAGGCCAAACTTCTTTTCGTCATCCCGGCAGAACGTGTCCGTCAACGATTCGGCTGGCGTGGAGTAGACGCTGAAGTGGTAGCCTTCTTCTTTTTCCCATTGCGCGCAAAGGTCATGCATCTGTTTGACGATTGAAACCGCAAAATCGTGAGCTTCTTTGTTGTGTTCCCACTTTGGACCGTAGAACGTTGAGCAGACCTCATACAGACCAATGTAGCCCAATGATACGGTCGCACGGCTGTTCTTGAAGACTTCATCAACGCTGTCGTCTTTCTTCAGCCGCTTGCCAAACGCACCATACATGTAAAGCAGCGGCGCGTTTTCCGGCTTAGCTTCCTTAGTCCGCTTGATCCGGTAGTCCAGCGCGATCTTGGCAATATTCATCTTTTCATCAAAGATCTGCCAGAACAGCTGCTTGTCGCCATGAGCCTCCAAGGCGATCCGGGGCAGGTTGACTGTAACCACGCCCAGATTCATCCGGCCAGAGTTGACCTCTTTGCCATTTTCATCTTTCCAGCCCTGCAAAAACGACCGGCAACCCATTGGCGTCTTAAATGAGCCCGTAATCTCCTTGATCTTGTCATACATCAGCAGGTCAGGGTACATCCGCTTAGTCGAGCATTCCAGCGCCAACTGTTTGATATCGTAGTTGGGATCGCCTGGCTTGAGGTTCAGACCGCGCTTTAAAGTAAAGATCAGCTTTGGGAAGATCGCTGTCCGATGTTCCTTGCCCAGCCCCTTGATGCGAATCTGTAAAATTGCTTTTTGAATCTCTCGGCAGATCCAGGAAGTTCCCAAACCAAAGTTGATCGTCGTAAATGGCGTCTGCCCCTGACTGGAGTAGAGCGTGTTGATCTCATATTCCAGAGCCTGCATCGCGTCATAGATGTCTTTTTTGGTTTTGGCCTTGGCGTAGGCTTCCTGCTTGTCTGGTGCAACCCATTCCTTGGCATCTTTCATGTGCTTTTCATAGTTAAGCTTGGCGTATGGCTCCAACAGCTGGTCGATGCGGTTGGCTGAACAACCGCCATACTGCAGTGAGGCCACGTTGGCAATGATCTGTGACATCTGAGCCGTCGCCGTTTGAATGGAACGTGGCGATGAAACCCAGGCATTGCCAATCTTAAAGCCGTTTTTAAACATTTCGTCAAAGTCGATCAGACAGCAGTTGGTTTCTGGCATTACTGGCGAGTAGTCAAGGTCGTGCCAGTGGATGTCGCCGCGCAGATGAGCCTTGGCAACGACTTCCGGCAGCATCTTCAAGCCCAGTGCCCGACTGACCACGCCGGCTTCCAGGTCCCGCTGCGTGTTAAAGACGCGCGAATCCTTGTTGGCATTTTCGTGCACGATATGGGAATCGCGGCCAAACAGCTGATGGAGCTTGTTCATCGGATTAGTGGCCTCGGCAAAGGCTTCTTCATCCTGTTTGCGGTATTCAATGTAGCGCGTTGCCAGATCATCATGACCCGCCTGGCGCAGTCCATCAACGAAAGTTTCAGCGATCTCAACGGTCGTGGCGCTTGCCTGATCCTTAAAGGCCTGTGACAAAGCTTGGCAGACGGATTGTTGCGTTGCCCAATCCGCGTCAAGTGACTTAAAGATCAAGTTCAGCTTATAGGCATAAAAGGGAGTTTCAGTCCCATCGCGTTTGATAACTTTCAAATCAGCCAGACTCTTTAGCCCGGTGTTTTTTTCCGTCTGCAGTTTCATAGCCATCGTCCCCCTCTTAATTAACATGATCTATATTAACGCAAAACACAACATCTAGTTAACCCTTGACTTTTACATCACTATATGTTGTAGTCGGTGATTTGTTATTGCAGATCAAGGTTATAAAATAGATTTCATAATCGTACGTTAAGGCGATCAAAAGCATGTTAAAACTCAATTCTTGATTTGACATGAATCGCATATCGAACTGAATTCAATGTATAATTTAACGCTAATTTATCGTTTGATACGCTCAAAAATCGCCCTAATTTTTTCTGGATATATGATAAAAATCCCATCACTTCCAAAAACAGCCAAAGACTATCTTAGTTGCTAATCATTGATATATCAAGGCTTGACAAGAATTTTGCATCGAGTAAAACGTGACAGTTATGATTGGATCAAGCTTTAAAAAATTTTTTGCGAGCTAGCTATCGCCACGATTTTTAAATTTTTCTACTATATAAATAACAGCCCGACCATTGTGATCTAGCTGTTTTAATTTTTCAACGCCGACAAACAAAACCAATCCTCTAACACTCGAGATAGTCATAGTAAACGGAATTTGGATCTTGAACCGCTTTTAGATCTTTTTAGAAGCTTTTAGAAGTTGCTTTTTCTTTTAGAACTTCATCATAAGAAGATTGTTCAGCAGCAACTTCCTAATAATCGAAAAACCGTCCAACATAAAAGCCAGGCGGTCATCTAATTCGCTAAAATGCACTGCAATAATTCCCGATGAGAAATCATTACATTATAAAAACGTCGAACGATTGTAAAGGTGGTTCGGCGCTTTAGTACTTGAAATTATCGTCTTGGAACAATCATATTTTCAGCATAGCCTGACTTTATTTGCAACAGCCAGATTCTCAAACCACTAACAGTTCTTGATGACCAACGATTAACTTATCGAAAGTAGGGAACCATCATAATAACGACCGCAAAACAGATTTAAGGCTGCCGTCAGTCAATTAACATGGGAATTTCTGCGCTGAAACTGAGCCGTACTTTGACTAATCGATTAATACAAGGACTTCCGCGCTGGAACTTAACGCTGATGCTTGCGATACCAGGCAATCGTCTCCTGCAGGCCAAGCACAAAATCTGTCTGACTCTTCCAATGCAGCTGGGTTTCAATCTGGCTGGTATCAAGCGAATAGCGCAGATCGTGGCCAGGCCGTTCAGCAACGTGACGAATCAACTGATCGGAAAAGCCCAATTCCGCCTGCACCATTTTCGTAACCTCATTGTTGCTCTTTTCTTGATGCGCACCGATATTAAAGATCTGGCCCAACTGACCATGACGCAAAACCAAATCAATGGCCGCGCAGTTGTCTTTGACGTACAGCCAGTCACGCCGGTCGGTACCTTGGCCATAAATGGTAAGCGGTCGATTGCGCAGCGCATTTTGAATCAGCATGTGCAACAGTTTCTCATGATGCTGACGCGGGCCAAAGTTGTTCGTGCTGCGCGTAATGCAGATTGGCATGCCAAACGTGTGGACCATCGCCATCGCCAGCATATCCGCCCCTGCTTTGCTGGCAGCGTATGGTGAACTGGGATGCAGCGGATCGGTTTCCTTAGCCGCTTGCCCAGGCGCCATCGTACCATAGACCTCATCAGTTGAAATCTGAACGAATTTTTGAATATTAGCTTGATAAGCAGCATCCAATAAAACCTGCGTGCCTAAGACGTTGGTTTTGGTAAAGAGCTCCGGATTTTTCAATGAATTGTCAACGTGTGACTCGGCCGCAAAATTAACGATATGATCAATGGCAAATTCTTGCAGCAGCCAGTCAACCAGCTCCCGATTATTGATACTGCCATGCACGAAATGATAGCGAGCATTGCCAGCTGCCTGCGCGTTGTTGGCAACGTTGCCGGCATAGGTCAAAGCATCCAGGTTTACGATCTCAATGCTTTGATCGTGTGCAAGTTCATAATCAATAAAGTGACTGCCAATAAAGCCGGCCCCACCAGTTACCAATAGCCGCAAAAACATCATCTCCAAAAAAATTCCAATTAAAAAGAGCTGCCTTGGATTTAACCGAGTCAACTCTTTTAGTTTAGAACATTCAAACTATATTTTAAAGCTTATCAACAGGCTGCCAAGCACCAACTGTCGTGCCAATCTTCATTTCAGACATCACCTGCTTAAGATAGGCACTGGCATCCCCGGTCTGAATCGTTCCTAACACATTGCCTTTTTCATCCGTCAGGCTCTTTTTATCAGCCGTCGTACTATTGTTGAATTCGACAAACCGTACATCAGGATGATAGGTAATGTCAACCATGCTTTGCTTGCCACTAGCATCTTCATACTTGCCTGTCCAAACACCAAACACGTTTTGCGCAAGATCACTCGGCAGCTGACAATTAATAAACGTGACTGCTGAAGACGTATTCGTATATCTGGAGTCCTTAGTATTTGGATCGTAAGCCGTCAGAATCGTTTTGCCGTTTACTACTTTGCTGGTCGTTTGGACAGTCGTTTGCCATGGCCGGGCTAAATAGATGGTCGCGTTACTGCCATACTGACTGTCAACCGTCAGCTGGCAGTTGTTAAATACCAGACCAGTTTGGCCCTTTGCAGTATTTGGCGCTGCAAAGTACCCCGTCTTGCGTCCAGGATAGTAGGCCATATTAATCGCAGCATTTTCAATCAAAGCATTCGCGTCACCAAAGATAAAGTCGACCGTTCCTTCAATCTTACCACCACTAATGTAGACCCGATTGCCCTTGCCCTGCAGATAAACCGTATCCTGCCGACCAATCAAATTGCAATTCTTTAAATAAACCTGATCAGCTAAGGAGTCAAAAGCAACTGCCGGCGTCTGTTCGCCTTCTTTCGTATGATCAGTAACGTTATAGCTGTTTTCAAACGTGATATTTTCCGCGCTAAATCCGGTTGCCGCAGCCGTAACGATTACAGTACCACATTTAGAAGTACCAAGATCATGATTGTCTTGTGGCACAAAGTCTCCATTGGCATCAAACGTATTGGAAGAATAGTTGTTGTACGTAATGACAACGGCTTTTTGACCAGTTGAATCGGCATTTTTAAAGATGACGCCAGGTTTGTTTACCTGAACCGCTTCCGTATAGGTGCCTGGATCAATTGCCAAAACTAGCCGATCCTTTAAACTGGATTGATTAGCATCCAACGCGCTTTGAATCGTTTGGTATTGTTCATTAGCGCCAACTTTAACCACATGGGTCTGGTACGAGTCATCACTAAGATAAGCCAGTCAGATAAGCGCTGCCTGTTCCAGTAACTGTTAGTTTCAAATAATGAGCCGTCGTTGCATCAAGTATGATTGGCGTTCCCAATGTAATACTTTGACCATCCAGTGTCAGCGTCTGGCCATTGGCGTTGCCGGATACTTTTAACGTTGCTCCCTTGGCATCTTGATAAAGCGGAATGTAAATAATCGTACCGTTATTAACCTGCGTATCACCAGTTGCACGCGGACTGAACTTGCCATTGCGAGCATCAATCTGCAGACCATTATATGACGTCGTTGACTTTTCTGCGCTTGGCCGATCCCCAGCTTGAGCCAGATCCCAGCTGATATCTTCTGATTTGCCAGTTGGCAGCGTCCCAGGGAAATCATTCGTCTGATCACTGCCATAGTCAACGGCAATGTTGGTCAGATAGGCGCTGCCCGTGCCGCTGACCAACAGTTTCAGGTAATGAGCTGACGTACTGTCAATATTAATGGCCTGGCCCAAAGTGACTGCTTGACCATCCAGCGTCAGCGTCTGACCATTAGCCGTTCCAGAAATCGTCACTTTGGCACCATTAGGATCACTGGCAATTGGAATGTAGATAATCGTACCATTATTAACCTGCGTATCCGTTGCCCGCGGCGCGAATTTACCGTTCGTCCCATCAATCTTTAAGCCGTTGTATTCGCCTTGATTGTTTTGCACGGTTGGCCGACTATTATCATTGCTGAGATTCCAGTCAGTATCCTTGGCTGAAACCGTTGGCGTGCCTGGATAAGCAGCATTGTAGTGTAGTGCAATATCAGTTAGATAGGCGCTGCCCGTACCAGCAAACTGAATCTTCAAATAGGTTGGTGTTGATACCGCATCAATTTTAATCTCATTTCCCAACGTAACTGCCTGATTGTTTAGCATAATCGTCAAACCAGCTGACTTTTGCCCTGCTAGTTTGAGCGTTACGCCATTTTGATTGGCCGCGATTGGAACATAGATAATCGTGCCACTATTGATTTGAGTATCAAGACCGGTACCATCATTGTTATCGCGAGGCGCAAACTTGGCACCAGCCGTTGAAGCATCGATCTTAAGACCAAGATACTCAGCCCGACTGTTTTGAGCTGTCGCAATCTGCTTGCTGCCAGCCGCCAGGTTCCAATCAGCATCTTCAGCCTTAACGTTGCTTGGCGTGCCCGGGTATTCTTCAGGAGCTTGGGTCAGATAGTCAATCTTTAAGTTTTTGAGATAAGCTGGGGAATTAAAGGTAATGGCAAACGTACCATCCGCAGCCATTGCAGGTACTGCCAACGTAAACGTGCCCTTCAAGCCGGTTTGTGATCCTTGATTAGTCGTCAGATCAACCGTGCCACCTGAAAGCTCAATCGTAATCTTGGCACCATATTGATTAGCCTTAACCGGTACGCTGATTACGGTATTGGCGTTGACCTGTGTATCGCCAGCGTCACGAGGACTGAATTTTGCCCCTGGTTTCGAAGCATCAATTAACAGCCCATTATATTCCCCAGTTGTTCCTTCAATATTTCCCAGGTTATTTAATTCTGCACTGCTCTTTTTATCAAAATTCCAGTTATCAGCAATCTTCACAGCAACTTTGGTACCAATGCCATTTACATCAAATTGCCATTGCTCACCAGCAATTGTCAACTGCTGATTTTTGACCATCTGTCCCTGCTGATCAAAATAATACGTTTGATTGTCATTGGTCCAGAATTGATTAAGTAATGCCTGCCCATTATTGCCGGCAAAATTATAGGTTTGACCGTTCAACGTTTTAAGGCCCGTTTCTTTAGCACCAGTTGCATCGTTGAAGTAATAGTAGTCATCGCCAACTTTTCCTAGACCATGCAGCATGCCTTGCCCATTGCCGGTGTCATCAACGTCATAGTAGACCTGCCGACCATCTTCTAAGGTATACCAGCCACGAGCGGTATTGCCATTATCAGTTTGGAAATGATACCACTTATCATTGATCTTTTGTTCGCCATACTGCATACCATCTGCATTGTAGTAAACCAGACGGCCATCTTTTAAGGTTACAAAACCGTTCTGCATTTGACCAGCGGCATTAAAGTAATACCAATGATTGCCAATCTTAGCCTCACCGTTTTTCACCATAATTGGATTAAAATAGTAAGTTTGATTATCAACAACCTGTAAGCCGATCTTTTCATCGCCATCTGAAGCATCAAAATAATATGATTGATTATTAATTTGATTGAGACCATGCAGCATGCCAGCGCCACTGCCATCAGCATCAACATCATAATAAACCCGTCGACCGTCTTCTAGAGTATACCAGCCACGAGCCATGTTCCCATTGTCAGTTTGGAAATGGTACCACTTATCATTGATCTTTTGTTCACCGTACTGCATCTGACCATCTGTATTATAGTAAACTTCACGACCATCATTTAAGCGTACAAAGCCGGTCCGCATCCTTCCCATGTCATCAAAGCAGTACCAATGGCCATCAATCTGCTTTTCCATTCCATGAACCATGGCAGGAGCAAAATAATATTTTTGTCCATCAATTGTTTCCCAACCACTTGTCTGCGCGCCAGTGTAAATGTTAAAGTCGTATGTTTGACCATCAATCGTTTGAATACCATGCAGCATGCCACGACCAGTTCCATCGTTAGCAACGTCATAGTAGACTTTGCGGCCATCTGCTAATACATACCAGCCCTGCACGACTGCACCGCAATTAGTATCAAAATAGTACCATTGATTATTGATTTGATGTTCGCCATACTGCATTTGGCTAGTCTGCGGATCATAGTAAACGATTCGGTTGTCCGTCAGCTTTTGCCAGCCATTCAAATAATTTCCCTGGAAATCTTTTAAATACCAGTGACCGTCTTGGTGGACTTCAGTTGTTCCTGAGACCTGGTTTACTGGCAGCGTACCGGTTTGACCTTGGACCGTTGTATTAGGATCTGATGCGTTTGTTGTTGCTGATTGAGTATCTTTTGCAACAGTCGTGTTCTGAACATTGTTATTTGGAACTGCATTATTATTTTGATCATCAGTTGTTGCCTGCCGACTCACTGACAATTGATCATCAGACGCCACTGCAGCAGCTGATTCATTCTTCGTTGGCGCTCCTTCATTATTAACTGAACCGCTGATTGAATCAACCATGCTAGACTCGTTGGTTTGATTCTCCACTGAAGAAACAGTTGTGGCAATCACGTTGGGGGCTGTTGACTGCATGCTGCTTCCCGTATCAGCATAGGCCCTCACTCCCCCAATTGATAAACTGATAGCGGCAATTCCGGCAACAATCCAAAGCTTACCGCTTTTATACATCTTAAAGTGCATTTTATAATCAGACATTTCCCAATATCCCCCATAAACTAATTATTAAATATAAATTAATTTATAGTTTAACACTTTATATGACAATATATAACAACTAATACAGTTATTATATTAATATAGAAATAAATATTTTTATAAAAAAGAAGTCTTGCCACGGTAATACCGTAGTAAGACTTCTTTTAGTTTAATATCCAGTACTATAGCTGGTTGAATCGTCAGTAGAGTACGAACCATAAGTCGTATCAGCACTATACGTTGTTCCATAAGTTGAACTGCCGCTTAGCGAAGAGCTCGATTTTTTAGAGGATGAGCTGATCGTATTGCTGGTACCACTGCCAGGCGTATTGTAAGAAGCGCCGTTTGGCAAGACAAAATTGGTGTTGGTGTAGCCATCATAAGTCGTCTGCAGATTGTACATCTTGGTTTCATTGTTAACGACTTTCTCAGCCTTCAAACCTAATTGATTCCGAATCAGCTTCGAAACCCGGTTGATTTCCTTTGGCGAGGCGATCTGGAAAGAAACGCCCTCAATTGTCGCATCCAAGCCTTGGAAATGTTCAGTCTTAATGTTCTTTAGCGCAACATGATAGTTGGTGTATAAAGTTGCCACGTTGTCAATTGGAATATTGGTCTTAACCCCATCCTTGACAGCGTCCATAATCTTGTTGGCAGCCGAGATGGAACCCGACTCCTTGAATTTCTTCATAACACTCTTCATAACCTGCTGCTGCCGGTTTTGACGGCCATAGTCACCTTTAGGATCATCATAGCGCATCCGGGAATACTGCAAGGCGTCATGACCATTCAAATGCAGCTTACCCTTGGCAAAATGCTGACCTTCATAGTCAAAGGCAAATGGGTTGTTGACATCGACCCCGCCAACCGCGTTAACGACTTTCTTCAAAACACCCATGTTGACAACGGCATAGTAATCAATTGGCACGCCCAAGAGCTCTTTAACCTGCTTGACAGTCTGCTTAGCACCACCGATCTGGTAAGCGGCATTCAGCTTAACATAGTCCGCACCTTCGTCAGTATCAACCTTGATCAAGATATCGCGTGGAATACTGGTCATAGTAACCGTTTCTTTCTTGGGATTAATAGTAACCAATTCAAGCGTATCGGTATTACCACCCTTATTCCCACGATCCAGAGCACCAACATCAGTCCCCATTGCCAGAACTGATACCGGCTTGCCTTCTTTCAGCTTCTTGCTGATCTTACCCGAACCATCAGAAAAGACTCCTTGAGCAGTACTATGAATCTTATGATACTCATAAGCACCACCGAGACAGAGCAATACGATGATCAAACCAATAAAGCGATAGACCCAGCGCAGCTTGTTACGCGGCTTTTTGGGACTGTTTTGTGACTGATTATTTTGATTATGATCGTGTCGATATTCGGCACGTGTTTGATAGTCGCCATTCATTGTCTTGCTATACTCCAATAAACCATTTTTTTATCATAACTAACCCTCTAACTTTAGCAGATGTAAAGCGCTATCGTCAAATTTTGTTAAAAGATTTAAAGAATCCGTAAAGACTAATTAATGACAAATTGTAAAATCCGCCATGTTAACTCATATTTATAGGCTATAATGATATATTATATAATCGTTGAAAGATAAAGTAAGGTTGGAATTTAAAATGTCAAAATTATCAATTGTAGTTCCTTGTTATAACGAAGAAGAATCAATTCCACTATTCTATCCAGCCGTGGAAAAAGTCGTTCGCCAAATGAACGATTTACAAATTGAATATTGGTTTGTCAATGATGGGTCGTCAGATAACTCACTGACCGAAATGCGCAAACTGCATGAACAAAATCCCGAACGCGTCCATTACGTTTCTTTTTCGCGTAATTTTGGTAAAGAAGCCGGATTATACGCCGGATTACAAGCAGCTACTGGCGATTACGTCGTGGTAATGGACGTTGATCTACAAGACCCGCCAGAATTTTTGCCACAAATGTATGAATTGCTCCAAACAGGCGAATATGACTGTATCGGAACGCGTCGTGTCGATCGTACTGGCGAAGCCAAATTCAAGTCGTTTTTAAGCGATCAGTTTTACCACGTCATTAACCGTATCTCACAAACCAACATCGTTCCTGGTGCACGCGACTACCGAATGATGACGCGGCAGATGGTTGATGCCGTTCTATCATTAAAAGAATATAATCGTTTTTCAAAAGGCATCTTTAGCTGGGTCGGATTTAAGACCAAATATCTGGACTACCATAACGTTGAACGAGTGGCCGGTGAAACTGACTGGTCAACTTGGAAATTGTTCAAATATGCAATGGACGGGATTACCGACTTTTCACAGGCACCGCTTTCGATTGCGGTATGGTTAGGAACGACTTCATTTATACTTTCAATTATTGGCCTGTTGTTTGTTATTATTCGGCGGATTGTTGAACCAGGCAGCAGTGTCTTTGGTTGGGCTTCATTGATCTGTATCATCCTGTTATTCGGAGGACTCCAATTATTATGCATTGGGATCGTTGGCAAGTACATTGGACGCATCTATATGCAGGTCAAGCAGCGACCAATCTATATTATTAAGGAAAAGAAATAATGATAAAACGAAAAAGCCTGCTGTTTTGGTCAGCAGAACTATTAATTGTCGCGACTTTAATTTGGGTTTGCACTAAACTGGACTTTCTGTTTCATCCCATCATCGTCTTCATATCAGTAATCTTTGTACCACTGATTGTTTCAATCTTTTTATATTACATGACGAGCCCGGCCTTTCGTTTGTTAATGAAAATTCGCTTAGGTAAATGGCAGATGAAACGTGGGATTGCCAGCATGGTGATCGTCTTGGGACTCTTGCTGCTGATAGTTGGTAGTCTCGCAGTCTTGATTCCACCAATGATTAAAGAACTTAATCAAATGATTCACTGGCTGCCAAGTGCTACCAACGACATGCAGCATTGGCTCGCGCAAGCTTCTCAAAAACATGAATGGATTCGCAAGATCGACCTGGCAGATTATTATCAACAATTCAACAAGCAGATTACCAAATACGCTGAAAAGCTGTTGGCGGGGCTAACCAGCAGCGTTGGCTCAATCATCAGCACGATTACCAGTGCAGTTGTCGTGCTCGTAACCGTGCCAGTCATGCTTTTTTATATGCTGAAAGATGGCGATCGTTTTGTACCTAACATTCAGCGGTTCTTTTCTGAAAAGCATGCCAAAGAGGTTACGGAACTGCTGCATCAAATGAATAAGACGCTTTCTTCATACATCTCTGGACAGATGATCGAATGTATCTGTGTTGGAATTGGTACCTGCATTGGCTATCTGATTATTGGCGAACCAATGGCAATCGTTTTAGGCCTGGTAGCTGGGATCACCAATATCATTCCTTATATCGGGCCATATATTGGTATTGCACCAGCTTTAATCGTTGCTTTGGCAGTTGACCCGCAGAAAATCATCTGGGTTATTGTGGTAGTGATTGTCGTTCAACAAATTGATGGTAATATTATCTACCCAAATATTATTGGCAAGAGCCTGCAAATTCATCCATTGACGATTATCATTCTGTTGTTGGCCGCTGGCAACATCGCTGGTTTGCTAGGGATGATCCTATGCGTGCCACTGTACGCGGTAGTTAAAACAATGGTTGATTACTGCATGACGATTTATCGCTTAGAAAAAAAATGACGCAAAATAAGGATTAGAAAGCTTGTTTGTAGCAAGCTCCTAATCCTTTTTAAATGCCGTGGCTAATAGACTTTACACCATATTTGTAATACTATAGATAGGATAATTCTCGAAAGGAACATAAAAATGACTGATTCAAAAAAATTGGCAGAAGCCGTTAACAAGCGCCGGACGTTTGCGATTATCTCACACCCCGATGCTGGTAAAACGACAATTACTGAACAGCTGCTTTTATTTGGGGGCGTCGTCCGCGAAGCTGGAACTGTTAAAGGACGCGGCAGCAGCAATTTTGCCAAGTCTGACTGGATGGAAATCGAAAAAAAGCGTGGGATTTCCGTTACCAGTTCTGTAATGCAGTTTGACTACCAGGGCAAGCGCATTAATATTCTGGATACCCCAGGGCACGAAGACTTCTCTGAAGATACTTACCGGACTTTGATGGCCGTTGACTCTGCCGTCATGGTAATTGATGGCGCCAAGGGTATCGAGCCACAAACCAAAAAGCTGTTCCAAATCTGTAAGATGCGGGGAATTCCAATTTTCACGTTCATCAACAAGTTTGACCGTGATGCCCGTGAACCGTTGGATCTGTTAAACGAAATCGAAGACGTGCTGGGCATCGAAACCTACCCAATGGACTGGCCAATTGGGATGGGACGGCAATTTATGGGTGTTTATGATCGTTATAATCATCGAGTTGCCCTTTCCCACCCACAGGATTCTGCCAACCCTTACCTGTCATTAGACGAAGATGGTCAGGTAATTGGTGAAAACCCATTGGCTGGTGAAGGTGAATGGAAAGACGCCCTAGATGGAATGGAACTGATTGAAATGGCCGGCAGCGAGCTTGATGAAGAAAAAATCGCCAAGGGGGACCAAACACCAGTCTTCTTCGGTTCAGCACTGACCAACTTTGGGGTTAAGACTTTCCTGGAAACCTACTTAAAATTTGCTCCAGCCCCTTCAGCACACAAAACAGAAGACGGTAAATCGATCGATCCACTGACACCAGAGTTTTCTGGCTTCATCTTTAAAATTCAAGCTAACATGAATCCTAAGCACCGTGACCGGATTGCTTTCGTACGGATTTGTTCTGGTGAATTTACACGGGGCATGGACGTTACCTTGGAGCGGACTAAAAAGCCAATTCGTCTGTCAAACGTGACCGAATTTATGGCCAATACGCGTGAAAACGTTGAGAATGCTGTTGCCGGTGATATTATCGGGCTTTACGATACTGGAAACTTCCAAATTGGTGATTCAATCTACACCGGTAAACAAGACATCAAGTTTGAGAAGCTGCCTCAATTTACGCCAGAACTGTTTGTCCGCGTAACGCCAAAGAACGTTATGAAGCAAAAATCATTCCACAAAGGGATCAACCAATTGGTACAAGAAGGGGCTGTCCAGCTCTATACTGGCTATAACTCCAACGACTATATTCTGGGTGCCGTTGGTCAATTGCAGTTCGAAGTGTTCAAGTTCCGGATGCAGAATGAATATAATTCCGAAGTTATTATGGAACCACTGGGTAGTAAGACAGCACGTTGGGTTGATCCAGAACAGCTTGATCCTAAGATGGTTTCTTCACGGAATATGTTGGTTAAGGATCGTTATGGCGCTCCACTATTCTTGTTTGAAAACCAATTTGCGGAAAACTGGTTCAAGCAGAAGTATCCAGATGTTAAACTGACGGCTAAACTATAAAAATGTCTAGCTATTTTGCTAGACATTTTTATTACACAAGGCACTATTGCCTGTCAAGTATACAGTTTAAATAGAAAAATTATTTATGCGGCTTGAGCGCGGAA